>MTKZ01015048.1_pt1 | contig 16309 bp, 14 predicted proteins | sample 1042781 | NCBI WGS metagenome assembly MTKZ01 (sample SAMN06212207, study PRJNA360539) | anaerobic digester metagenome | biome: Wastewater treatment plant; material: sludge; isolation source: anaerobic digester fed with sludge from wastewater treatment plant | place: Denmark: WWTP Viborg ...
GGCTAAACGGGCGCATAGTCTGGAGCATACTCCTTCATTTTGAGCGATGGGGGGCCTCGCAGTTTGATTAGAGGTCAGAGAAAACATTTAGCCCTTTTCGCGATAGCCTAATTTTTATATTTTAATATTTACAATTAATAATCAGGTGAAAACTCTACAGCAGCGATCATCGACCATAAGCTTGACATAGAAAATAGATCAATAGTCAATCCAAGGAGGAATCACCATATCCAAAAAGACCGAGAAAGCACTGTGGTTTCTATTAATTGCATCGCTGCCTTTTGTTTTATTATCCAGCGTCGAGGCCCAGGCGGGATTCTATCCCAGTTATTATGGCCCCTATGCTCCCAATCCCACTGGACAGCAGGAGTACTGTGAGAATATGATGGATCCCGGGACCTATAATGTATTATGGGCTCATGGTCCGCAGGGAAGCTGGGACTGNNCGAACCTCTGGAAATGGAGGCGGACATAAAATATGTAGTAACTTACGACTCCTTCGGCGATATTTCAATCGATGAGGTAGAGGATTCCAGTCTGACCGGATTTACAGTGCTCTGCTGCAGAAATCAGGGACCGGATGAGCTGGCTTTGAGCCTGGAGCCATCAGATGCAGGCGACGAATGAACCGGGACAGCGCCTGATCAGGGTGACAAGATCTCACAGTCGATGAATCATCTGGATTCATTCCCTATCAATCTTTTTTCCCGTCCAGAATCTCCAGGGCCTCCAGGAAGCGATCGTTCTCCTCCTGCCGGCCCACGGTGACCCGCAGGCATCTTTCCCCGCAGGCATGAAAGGAGCTGCAGTCCCGGACGATTATCCCCCGGCAGAGCAGCTGCTCCGCTAAGGCCTTTGATTTTCCTCGGGTTTGCAGAAAGAGGAAATTGGCCTGGGAGGGCAGGGCGCATGGCAGCTTTGCTCTCATCCTCTCCCGCTCAGAGACTATTCTTCTCACGCATTCTTTCATCCAATCCAGATCATCCAGAGCGGCGGTGCCTGCGGCCAGGGATGGGCTGCTGATGCTGAACATGGGCGCCACACGCCGGTACTGCTCCGCAATCCAGGGGGGAGCGATGGCATAGCCCAGTCGCATTCCCGCCAGGCCGAAGGCCTTGGAGAGGGTTCTGCCCACCACCAGGTTCTGGTACTCCCTCACCAGCCCGGCCAGGCTTTTTCCGGCGAATTCAATATAGGCCTCATCCAGGAAGACTATGGCATCCGTCTTCTCCAGCACGGACCGGACGCTGTCCTCTGAGAGGGCCTCTCCGGTAGGGTTGTTGGGCGAGCAGAGGAAGACCATCTTCAAGCCAGGCAGTCGAGGGTCCATAGCAGAGCCGACTATCCTCGTTCGATATTCCGGCCTGGCACCGCAAAGCCCCGCCGCCAGGGCATAGAAGTTGTAGGTGGGGACGGGTATGAGAGCCCTGTCGCCCGGCCCCAGAAAGATGCGGCAGATGGTGCTGATGATCTCATCCATGCCCGCTCCCGCCACCAGCCATTCCGGGGAAAAACCGGTATAGCCGGCCAGAGCCTCCAGAAAGGGGCGAGAGTCGGGGTATCGGTGAAACTGCCCATCCTGCAGAGCTGCTCCTACGAGAGGGCTGGGTCCATAGGGATTCTCGTTACGGCTGAGAACAATCAAATCCTGCCGGGGGATGCCCAACTGCTTTGCTGCCTGGTGGGGATCGGGTCCTGCATCGTCCTCATCCAGATGGGATAGAAAGGCAAGTACTTTCTTGGCGAAATCTGCCTGGTCTCTCACAGATATTTCCCTGGCGTCTATGGTATTTAGCCATTGGCTGACCGATCTCTGTCCATCAAAATCCTTTTATCGCTTCCGATGCGATCTCCCGGTATGTTCAAGATCGGCCTTGTCAAGCTAGGAAATATAGCCACATCCACGGTCGTCGATCTGGCCCTGGATGAGATCGCTGAGCGCTCCGACATCGAGTTCAAGATCATCAGCTTCGNNGCCCGGGAGAAGTTCAAGGGGCTGCCCACCATCGTCATCTCCGACGGCCCGGCCAAGAAGGAGGCCCGCGATGCCCTGGCGGCGGAGGGCTTTGGCTATATCATCCTGCCCATGGATCCGCTCATCGGAGCCAAGCGCGAGTTTTTGGACCCGGCGGAGATGGCCCTCTTCAACTCCGACGCGCTTAGGGTTTTGGCCGCCTGCGGAGCCATAAGGCTGGTCCAGGAAGAGCTGGATGGGGCCATGATCGCCATCGCGGCAGGCGAGCCCAAGCTTCCCGCCATCCTGGCCACGCCGGAGAAGTGCGCCGAGAGAATGCACTTTTCCAATCCCTACGCCCGGGCCAAGGCGGTGGGGGCTCTTTATACGGCCCAGGCTGTGGCCGGTATCGATGCCGCTGCCTGCTTCCGCCTCAAGGAGCTGGAGGCCATCGCTTTGACTGCCGCCGCCGGCCACGAGGTCATGAGGGCAGCAGCCAGGCTGGCGGATGAGGCCAGAGAGATGGAGAAGGCGGGCGACAGCGTCTCCCGCCACCCCCACGCCCGCACCGGCGAGCTGATGAATAAGACCGGGCTACTGGACAAGCCGGAGAAGATTTAAAAGAGGACACTTTCGCCCCGCGCGGATTGATCCTTTATAGGGGCCGGCGCTAAAGGGGATATGTGGCAAGGAAGGCCGCGCCGACCCTACACGCTTCTGGGAGAGACGGGCCTTTCCGTTCACCCCTATTCTATTTCTGGGATTGAATTGCTTCAGAGAAGAAGCTGAACTGCCGCAGAGAAAGCCTTTAGACCTACTAAGCCAGAAATCAATCTGCTTTGCTCCCACCGGCCTCCAGCTTCGAGCTTTTCATCGCCCTGCGACATGTGGCGGCTCACAGGCGTCAGACACTTCTCTCAGTCACAGCTGTGGCCCTGGCGGTCTCAATATCCCTTATATTCACATCCCTGGGCAACGGCTCCCAGGAGCTTCTAACCGGGATAGTCCAGGACAAGCTACCCCATGTCAAGGTCCTTCCGGATGGGGATGAGAAGTACATTCACCTCTATCGCAGTCTCCTGGATAGAATAGCTGATATCGAAGGGGTCAGATCCTCCTCCGCCACCCTCTCTACCCAGGCCACCATATCCTTCAAGGAGAAGAGGAAAAATGCCATCCTGCGCGGCGTGGATCCTTTCCGGGAGGATGCCGTCTACAGGATCAGCGACTCCATGAAGGAGGGAGACCTCTACGCCATACTGGGCGGCAATAATGTGGTCATGGGGATCAAGCTGGCCGATAAGCTCGATCTGAAGCTGGGAGACAGGATGGAGGCGAGCTTTCCCCAGGCCAAAAATGCCCGCTTGAGGCTGGCAGGGGTCTTTGATTCCGGAACGCCGCTGGATGAGAGCGTGGCCTATGTCTCCCATAAGACGGCCAGGAGCTTTCTTGATGAAGGAGATATCATAAACTCCATCGAACTCAAGCTGGAGGACATCGACCAGGCCCAGAGTGCATCCGCCTCCATCGATGCCCTGGGATATAACGCCATGAGCTGGCAGGAGGCGAATCCGGAGATCGTGAGATCGATTGAGGTGGGTGGATTCTGGAGGTCGCTCTCCATATTTTTCGTAATGATCATTGCCGCCTTTGGGATTGCCGCTATAATGAATATGCTGGTCCTGGAGAAGATCCGGGAGATGGGAATGCTTTTGGCGCTGGGGGCCGGAAGGTATAATCTTCTGAAAATATTCATTTACCAGAGCGCAATTCTCGGGCTACTAGGTGGGATTTCGGGCTGTATATTGGGATTAGCAGGCATAATCGCTCTAGAAAGCCTGAATTTCGGGATCAATGCTGGGGGAAGAGAGATAAGCTCAATTCCCCTGGTCATAGATCCCTGGGACTTTCCCAGCTATCTCCTCCTGGCCTTGGGCCTTAGCATTCTGGCCGGAGCCTACCCTGCCTACAGGGCTTCCAGGCTCTATCCCGTGGATGCTCTCAAGGGTGCAGAGAACGCAGGCAAGAGGAAAACCTGGACGCCGACGTTTCTGGAGTATAGTCTGGCCTGCCGTTGCCTCTCTTTAGGCTTTGAGGCCGCGGTGGCGGCAAGACATATCCTCTCCAACCGACGGGGAACTGCTTTTACTCTTCTATCGGTGGCCGTGGCGGTAGGGGTGATCATAATGTCCCTGGGGCTTACGGAAGGTGTACGGTCTGCTATAGTGGCCAACACAGTGGAGAAGAATCCCCATCTATACATAGAGCCTGAGCCGGGAGAGGATTATATCCACCTCTACCGCAGCCTGTCGCAGAGGGTCTGGGATTATCCCGGCGTGGTGGCGGTCTCCTCCCGGCTGGTAGGCCAGGGTGCGGCTCGATATAAAGAGAATGTGGAGGGAGTGGAGTTCATAGGGGTTGATCCCGGGCCGGAGTATGATCTCATGAACCTGCAGGGGGCAATCAAATCCGGAGACTTCTATGATCTGAGATATGGCCGAAGTGCCGCTTTTCTGGGGATAAAGCTGGCCGAAAACCTGGAGATTCGGCCTGGGGAGAGGTTCGACCTGGTGCAGAAGGACAGGCTTCTGAGGCTGCGCGTGGCAGGCCTGGTGGAGAAGGGCACGGCCAAGGACTACAATCTGGTCTACCTGCCGCTGGAGACGGCTCAGAGTCTGGTGGACCAGGGAGATGTGGTCTCGGAGATAGGGGTCAAGCTATTCGATTTTGAGGAGGCTCCCCGGGCGGCGGAGGAGCTGGAATACCGGCTGAATAAGGAGGCTAGCTCCTGGCAGGAGTTCAGCCGAGAGATAGCCAGGTTCGTGTCCACCCAGTCCAGGATAAATTTGATCTTCTTCTCCATGATCCTCTTGATATCGGGCTTTGTCATAGCCAACACTACCATCATGATCATCAGCCGCAGAACCAGGGAGATCGGAATAATGATGGCCATGGGTGCTTCGAGAAGGTCCATCCTCAAGATCTTCCTCATGGAGAGCATGCTCCTAGCCCTGCCGGGAGGAATCCTGGGCTCACTGGTGGGTTTGGCGGTGGGAAGGGTGATCGCGACATTCGGCCCGTCCGGCTTCGGCGGCGTGGCCCTCAGCTTTGACCTTCGGCCAGATCTTATAGGCTATTCCATACTCTTTGCTTTGGGACTGAACTTTCTGGCAGGGCTCTATCCCGCCGTCAGGGCATCGGATCTCGATCCTGTGCAGGCCATAGCATCAGAATAAAGCATCAAATTTTATCTCCTTGGAAGACAATAAAAGTACAGGTGTAAATCATGGAGTTAACCGAGGCCATCAGATCAAGGAGAAGCATTCGCAAATATGAGGATCGTCCTATAGAACAAGACAAGCTCCTTCGCGTTCTGGATGCGGGAAGGCTGGCCCCATCGGCCAGAAACCTGCAAGACCGGAAGTTCATAGTGGTTGTAGACCAGGACAAGCGCAGAAGGCTCTCGGAGGCTGCCAATGGTCAGATTTACGTAGAGAAGGCATCTGCGGTGATCGTCGGCTGCGCCACCGAGCCGGAAAATATCATGCCCTGCGGCCAGTTCTGCTATCCTATAGATTTGGCCGCAGCACTGGATCATATGAGCCTGGCGGCAACAGCCGAGGGGCTGGGCTCATGCTGGATAGGAGCATTTCAGGAGGACAAGGTAAAGCAGATACTGGATATCCCGGAGAAGATTCGGGTGGTAGCGATGCTGATTCTGGGCTATCCGGCAGAGTCTCCTGCTGCAAGACCGAGAAAGAAGCTGGAGGAGATAGTAGTCCACGATAAATGGGAGAATTGACTGATCCGAGGTCGGGATGTCCTTCGCCTCGCGCGGCTTGAATATAATGGGGCAAGAGCTACTGGCATCATTGGCAAGGAAGGCCGCGCCGCTTCTGGGCAGGACGGGCTTTCCGGTTCCCCCGACTTTTTTGAAGGTCAATTGGGAAAAATGGTGGTTTTTGAAAATGGTGTTGCCCTCAATCCTCGCCAAGGCTTCTGCCATCCTCGAGCTCATAAGAGCCGATCTGGTATTGGGAGCCGGGATATTCGTGGTAGCCGGCGAGCTTTTGGGTCTGGGCAGGATGCCTCCCCTGCCGGAAGCGCTGTTGGGATTTCTCACCGGCCTTTTCATCTCCGGCTCGGCCAACATCTCCAATGACTATTTTGACCGGGATGTGGACCGGATCAACCAGCCCGGTCGCCCCCTGCCCTCTGGACGGGTCTCGGTGACGGAGCTATGGACCCTCTCCCTCCTCTTCGCCGCCGCTGGCCTAAGCGCAGCAGCCCGGCTCGGATGGCCGGTGCTGGCTTTGGCCGCAGCCATCTGGTCCGTCGCCTTTCTCTATAATGTGTTGCTCAAGGAGATGGGGCTCTTGGGGAACCTGTGTGTCGCCTTTTGCGTGGGCATGACCATTATCATCGGCGGGACGATTGTGGGATCTATAAACGGCATTGTTCTGACCTTCGCTGCTCTCGCCTTCCTCTTTGATCTGGGAGAAGAGATAGCATCGGATGCCATGGACGTCAAGGGAGATATACTGCGATCCTCCCGCAGCATTGCTAAACGAAAGGGCAGGATCTATGCTCTGAGGCTCTCGGTGGGGATACTGGCGGTCTTCATCCTGCTCACCTTTCTTCCCTTTCTCATGGGCTGGCTGGGATACAGCTATCTGCTGCTCATCCTGGCAGCCGATCTCTTAATGGCCCGTTTCTCCTACCGGCTTATTCGCAGCAATACAATAGAAGAGGGAAGGTCTGCCATCCGCCATTTATACCTGACCTGGGGGATGTTCGTTGCCGGGTTCATACTTGCCAGTCTTATTTAAGTGAGAAACAGGGCCGTCTCTAAACACCAGGAATATGAGATATCATTATCCATCGGCCCTTGCTGCCCTACAGAAGCTCCCGCGGGGAATTTCACACCACGCAGGCCAGAAGATCCTTGCTGGTGATTATGCCCACCAGGGCCCCATCCTTCAATACCGGCAGCCTGCGGATGTTATGCTCTCGCATCAGAACGGCAGCCTCGGCAGTGGATGCATCCAGGTCGATGCTGACCAGAGGTCCTGGTGTCATGATCTCACTGACAATCACCTGGGCCGGATCCCGGCCCTCGGCAAAGACACGCAGAAAGATCTGGCTGGTGGTAACAATGCCCAGACACTCCTTGAGCAGGCAATCCCTGGCCACCAGCACTGATCCCTTCTTCTCTCCCGCCATCCTTTTCACCGCCGTCAGCACTGTGTCTTCCGGACGCACCATGGCAATGGGATAGCTCATCAGATCACGAACTCTCATAAAGGATCAATCCATTCCCCAACCGATCATACCACCGCTCTCAGTCATGCTCTAACCAGATAAGCATGATACCTGCAAGCATATGTAATACCTGCAAGCATATGAATATTCAGGTCCTTGGCCCGGCTTATCTGGGCAAAGCAGGAATTGGGGAAGGCCGGGAGTATCCTTCCGCTTGGGAAGGGGTGCCATGCTTAACCTGTTGCCTATGCCTTTCCCCGCCGCCAATCTCCTCGGAAACCCGGCCGGTCTCTATGATCTTCTTGAGGATAATGGTTCCATCTCCCAGATGATCCACGGCGATTAGGTCTCCCGGCATAAGGTGCAGGCCATATCTTATGGCAAGAGGAAGCTGAATTCTGCCGTTGTCATCAATATTGGTAATCAAATCATCACCAACTGCATTCCTTGATCCCGGTTTATAAAAGGCTTATTTTGAGATGAGGTTCATATGAAATGCAAATAGCAGGCAAATAGAGTGAGACAGAACGCCTGACCGGAAGGTCTCCGATTAACAAAACTCAGGCCGACCAGCGATTCCGCCCCTTTAGCTTGCCGGACCCTGCCATCTCTGAAATGTGCCCTGCCTCAGCAATCTATGCCGCTGCAGCCAGAATGCTTCTTCTCTTCCTTGGGGCTTTCATGGAACTTGATCATCTTTTCCACCTCGAACTGGCCGGAGAAAGACTCATGGAGCTTGACGTCCTTGCTGAACATCTTATGCATTCGGGCATCGGTCTGCCAGGTTCCGTTAAACGAATTTCTGGTCTGCATGGCCACGGTGTGGACCGGGCTGGCTCGGAGCATCGCTTCAATCTTCTTGGCATCGGTCATGTAGGAGGCAGGATTGGTGGAGGCGAAGTAGCTGCTGCCTTCCCTCTCCATCTCCGTGACGGAGAAGGTCTCTGCTATCTCTGCACCTATGCCGCCCCAGAAAGCCTTGGAGTGGATATATTTCATGCCCACCATGGGGGTCTTGCCGGAGAAGGTGAGCTTGCTGCTCTCGTAGAGGTTCAAGGGCACTGACGAGCCTTTCTCCATGCCGGGAAGCCTGGCCGCCCTCTGAGCCTGCACCGTTCCTGTATCAAGCTCCAGATCTCCCTCGCCGTACATGAAGTCAAAGTACTCTAGGGCAAGCTCTCTATCCTTAACCGAGACGCCCACCTCAAAGGTGCCCGTCCCCACAACCTTTAGCTTGTTGCAGAAGTCGCCATCCTGCATCGGCTCGGTGATAGCCGGTGTGCCGGAAGACAGCCCGGCCCAGAGCAGAGTCAGGAGCAACAAAGCAATTGCAATGCCCTTCGTCTTTCTTCCCCTTTGCAGGTTTCTATATATCTCTTCTAGCTAAAAAAGTTATTGTGGGCAGATCTTAATCCCGCGGCAAAAGCTTCATCTCACTTTAAGTCGTCCCAGATCTCGAATGTACCGGGACCTTGCCGTGGTCATGGATGTAGCGGGAACCATATTGAAGATGTACCGGGTGGCCAAAGACATAGAGAGGGGCACCATGTTGGAGGGAGTGATCACCTGGCAGTTGATAATAAAAAAGAGGGGCAGAGCACTGGTTGTGCCTCAGATGGACCCCGAGGTGATCTCCTGCTTTCGGGCTGATGACCGCCTGGGGAAGGTGATTGCCGGTCGCGAGGAGATGCTGGCTATAAGCTGTTCCAGCAGCCCCGTCTCCCGGGAGGATGCCATAGATATCATCCTCTGTACCCAGGCTCGCATTGGTGATCTGATGGATGTGCATGAAAGGGTAAAGGCCAGGTGCCCCGGCAATTACCATACCGCAGGCATGATCATTGATGTCTCGTGTCGTGAGGTCATATATGCCATAAGCACTGGAGGCGTCCCCTTCGCAGGAATGAAAGAGGTAGTCTCCGATCTGAATAGCATGGGAGCAGATATCTTCGTAGCCTCGGGGGACAGCATGAGAAGCCTCTCCGGCCTGCAGGATCTGGGCATAAGCCTCTGCAAAATATATCCGGTCTCCAGCCCTATCAAGAAGAAAGAGATCGTTGAGGATCTCCAGAAAAGATACAGACGGGTTATAATGGTGGGCGACGGACTTAACGACATTTACGCTCTGCAGTCTGCAGACCTGGGGGTATTAACCGTCCAACAGGACACCCATCCGGCAAAAGAATTGCTATCGTCAGCCGATGAAATAATCAAGGATATAAGGGAATTGCCTCATTTGGTGAGGGGGAATAGTTAAAATATTTAGATATATCAATAATATAAAACCAGTATGTACTGATATATTATCATTTTGGCAGCTCCTTTCAAGGATGGATGCAGTTGCGATCTCCGATAACTAAGACAATTTTAGGAAAAGTATAAATACTTAGATCGTAAACTTATATTTGATAACCTTCTAAATTTGATTTGGAATATGTCATAATGAAACTTGTCAGAGGTAGCTAGGAAATGTTCGAAGAGCTATTGGAGATATACAGAATCAAGGTCGAAGAGATTGAAAAGGAGAAAAAAGAAGCACAAGCCATGATTTTGCTGGTTTCAGCCATGGAAAAGATCTCCCAGGAGATGGATTCCAAACAGAGCGATATTGATCTGATTGGCAGGCTCATCGATCAGGTTGATCGTTTATCAAAAGAGGTATCCGACCTCAAGAGCCAGTTCAGGGCCAGGAAAGGGCGTACTATGCCGGTGGAAGAAGCCAGCTCTGGAGAGAAAACTGCATTGGACAAACATGCCCGATCTCTAATCGATATAATGATGGAGAGGCCGGGAATATTTACCACCAATGAGCTCGTGGATATGATGGGCTTGAATAAAACCACGGTCATAAACGTGATGAAGCGAGCCCATGAACTCGATCCGATGCATGTCAAGATGAGCCAGGGAAAGAGACGCAAGCTCTACCTATCATATGTGTCTGACGATGAGGGGCTGAAGTCGGATGTGCCGACTGGCTCAGAGGAAGCAGACCCGATGAAGATGGAGCTCATGGCCATGACCTGAACGGTCCGTTCGCAGTAAAGGCGATTTGCCGTCCATTGCCCAAAGATGATGGGATTTCTCTCTCATCTGAAATTGCCCCAAACCGGTTCCATAGGCCAAGGCTGGCAATGGACATAAAAATTTGTTTTTCCTCTGCTTTCCAAAGGTATTCTCCGTAATATTGGAACGCGAATGGCAATTGATTCACATAATCGATACATACTCGATACATAATCGATCTGAGCATGCCAGAAATCCTGTAGCATAATGGAGATGGAAAGAGAAGTGGTCTGCGGGGCAGACATCCGCGGGCAATTTCTCTTAGAGACCGTCCCAACAATGGTGGTTAGATGTTCCGGGCCGATTTTGATTTGCGAACAATCTCAGGCCGATAGCACCATCTCGGATATTCTCACTTACGGAAAAAGTAAATTGGCCTTTATCAGGCCCTCATCGCCTCTCTTCCCGCCGCCAGGCCCTCATCCAGCCTCTCCGCATTGGGCCCACCCCCCTGGGCCAGCTCCGGCTTGCCACCGCCGCCTCCGCCCAAAAGCTTGGCCGCGGCCTTGATGATCGCCCCCGCCTTGAGTCCTTTCTCCAGCCCGGACTTGCCCACCGCGGCCACCAGCTTGCCCGTCTCGCTCCCTAAAAGAACAATGCAATCCAGCTCTGCCAGGAGAGCGGCAGCTTTCAGAAGCTCGTCGATATCGGCCTTGCCCATCCTCTGCACTACAATCTTCAGGCCATCGACCTCCTCCGCCTCTGCCGCGAGGCCCCGCAGGCGGGCTCTTGCGAGGTCCTCCTTCAGCCTCTCGATCTCCTTGGCCTGCCCCTTCCACTCCTCAAAGAACCTCTCTGCTGTCCTGGGCAGCTGCTCCGCCGGAACGCGCAAAACGCCGGATGCCTGGGCCAGCAGGTCGTCCCGTTCTTGAGAGGCGCGCACCGCCGCCTCCCCGGCGGCAAACTCTATCCTCTCCACTCCGTCCTGGATGCGCTCCGAGCGCAGGATCTTGATCGCCCCGATCATTCCGGTGTTGGTGACATGGGTTCCGGCGCAGGCCTCGATGTCTGTCCCCACCCGCACCACCCGGATCTGCTTGCCTGGTGGCACGCCTCCCTGGTACAGCTCGAATCCGAAGAGCTTCTCCGCCTCCTCCCGGGGGAGAAACTGGGTGTCCACTGCGGTCAGCTCCATCACCCGGCGGTTGGCCTCCAGCTCAATGGCCTTCAACTCGGCCTCGGTGATCCGCCTGTAATGAGATATGTCCAGCCGGGCCCGCTCCTCGCTCTTCTGGGCTCCCGCCTGCCAGACATGCCGGCCCAGGATCCTCTTGGCCGAGTCATGCACCAGATGGGTGGCAGTATGATGCCTGGCATGGGCCAGGCGGCGGCGCATGTCCACCTTTCCCTTGACCCGGTCGCCCTTCTCCAGGCCCGGCTGGTTTAGCTTATGCAGGACCGCTTCCCCGGACTTCTGCACATCCACCACCGCGAACTCCTGTCCCGCCCGCTCCAGGGTACCGTGATCCGCCGGCTGGCCTCCTCCTTCGGGGTAGAGCAGAGTCCTGTCCAGCACCGCCCAGCCATCGGCAGTGACATCCAGCACTATCGCCTCAAAGACCTGGTCGAAGGGGTTCTCATAGTAGAGCATCTCCGTCTTTCCCGGAACCACTGCCTTGGCCTCCTCCACCGCCTCGGCCTTGATCCGCTGCTTCGCAACCAGGCTGTAGAAGTTGTCCGGCAGCTCCACAGTTGCTCCCATCTCCTCTGCCGAGGCCCTGGCTATCTCCGGAGGAATGCCGTGGGTGTCGTAGAGGGCAATCATCTCCGCCAGGGGCACCGCCTGGCCCAGCTTTTTGAAGTGCTCAGCGCTCTTTTTTACAAGCCGCTTCCCCTTCTCCAGGGTCTCGGCATACTTCTGCTCCTCCTGGGTCAGTATCTCCCTGACGGTGACAAATCTCTCCTCCCAGTCGGGATAGTCCAGGCGGGAGATCTGCATCTCCACCAGATCAGCTATAGGCAGATCCAGGCCCAGCTCCTTCATCAGCCTTAGAGCCCGGCGTATGACCAGGCGGGCCAGGTAGCCGGACTTGACATTGGAGGGAATGATCCCGTCTCCCAGCATATAGGCAAGACAGCGGGTGTGGTCCACCACGGCATAAACCCTCTCCATGGGCTCGATAGCCTTCTCCAGCTTCTCCGGGCTGATGCCAATGCTCTTGGCGATCATGCCCCGCAGGTCCTTCATGCTGTACTCGTCCAGATCCACCATGCCTGCCAGGCGGGCGTTCTGGGCGAAGATCTCGGCATACTCCGGATCATTGAGGTCGTGCTCCACCCCGGCCAGGTCGGCCACTTTCCTGACCAGATGGGGGAATATGGCATCATATATGGTGGGCGATCCGGTGGAAGCCCAGACAAACCTCTCCAGGCCGTATCCGGTGTCCACGATGTAATTGTTCATCTTCTCATAGGACTCGCCCTTGATTTGTATGGCCCCGCCGGCCACGGCCTTGAGGTCCATGAATACCAATGTGGCCAGCTCCAGGCCCCCCACCATAACCTCCACACTGGGCCCGGCATTTCCTCCCCCTGCCCAGGGATTTTCTTTATAGGTTACTGCCAGCGGGTCCATGCCCAGGCCGGCCAGCAGCTCATCGCATAACCGGACTGTCCTGTCCTTCCAGTAGATCTCCCTCTCCCTGGTGTTGAATACATGATGGGCCATCATCTCGAAGGTGGTCAGATGCCTCCCGCTGCGCCCTACTGAATCCAGGTCGTCCAGCCGGATGCATGGCTGGCTGATGGTGAGGGGATTGGCGGGAGGAGGAACCTGCCCCGAGGTGACGAAGGGCTGAAAATCGGCGATGGAGGCGATGGTGAGGTAGATATCGTCCCGCCAGCGGGCGACCACTGGATATCTCTGGATGCGAGAGTGTCCCCGGGCCTGGAAGAAGCTCAGGTAGTGCTCGCGCATTTCATCCAATGTGTGCTCGCGCTTGAATATGGGAGAGCCTATGAAGGTATAGGGATCGCAGGGAGGATCCCCGCAGGTCTTCCTCTGGCCGTCTCTGCTCCAGAAGAATTTGCCGCATTTCTCGCACTTCTTGCGCTGGAATCCCTCATCCACGAAGAAGTCCAATCTATACTCATCCTCGGAGAACATAGTACATCAGCTTGTGAGGGGGAGAGATGAGAGAGGATTGCTAAAAGGCTTTCCAAAGGCAAGAGGAAAAAGAGATCCCGATCTATAGGAGAGCGGAAAGAGAATGGAAAAGGAGATGGCCGGCGGGTCCCATCCCCGTCTTTCCCAAAAACGCTGCGGCTAATTGACTCTCAAGACCTTGAGCAGAGATACCACGGGAACTCCCGCTATCTCATCGGTTCCCTTCTTGTCGATCAGCACGGCGATGGCATTGATCTGGGCTCCATGCTCATCCAGATACTCCACTGCCTCCTCCAGGGTCTTTCCCGAGGTAACCACATCATCGACGATTATGCACTCCTTGTCCATAACGCTGGAGAAGTTGGCGCTCAGATTGCCCTTCGCCTTGCCGCTCTCCTGGGTCAGCATCTGCTTGCTGGGAGTGTAGACTGCTAGGTCAGCCGCCAGGCTGTTGGCCACCATGCTGGCCAGAGGCAGTCCGGAAAGAGCAATGCCCACAACCACATCCACACCGCAGTCCTTCTCGTCCAGAGTATCATAAATGATATCGGAGAGGGCTTCGGATACATGGCTGAGCCGGAAGGCGCTCTTGCCGATCATGGACCAGTCCACGGAGATATCCTTGGGGCCGGGAGATGTGCTGGTCTTCTCGGCATGAGTCAGCAGCCAGGTTACAGTCTCGCCGGATATATTCAGCTCTTCGGAGATCTGGCCTTCTACCAGGCCTTCCGCCTTCAGTTCCGATGCCTTCTTCATCAAAGTCTCAATATTTTTCATTTTATGCACCTCTTCTTCTTGGGGGCAGGAGTTCCGCAATCAGGACAGGCTTCGCCCTCAAACCTGCTGCCGCAGCCCCTGCATCTCTGGATGTGCTTTCTTATTCTCTTTATCCTGGGCTGCCCTATGGGCTCGATCTTCAGGCCGAGGTGAAGAGCTACATTTTGTAGAGCATAATCGTCGGTAGCGAGAACTCCGCCGTACTCCAGGGCTTTGGCCAGGACATCCAGATCGGCAGCAGAGAGCGTCCGGATGTCTCCCGTCTCTCGTGCCCCCTTTTCCGCTGCCTTTCGTGCCTGGGGCGAGGGGCTTTCCACCCTGACCTCGAAGATGGCAAGCAGGGATCTGGTCCGGATATCCTTGAGTTCCGCTTCCACCGCCGGGACGGTGATCAACTGCCCTGCCGGTCTCTTGCCCCAGATAAACACCGAAGCGTCAGCTACGACATACACATGCTAAAGCCCTTCTAAGTTATAGTACTTGGACTTTTCCCGGACCAAAACGCTATTATCATATAATGAAATCCTGGGGAAGGATGGCCAAGAAAGATAAGAAAGCCGGCAACAAGCCGGGCCAGCAGCTCTCTCCCGCCGAGAGCAATAGAGCGGCTGCGGAGCAGACCGCCAAGCAGCCGTCTAAGTCCAAGTCCACCATCGCATTCGAGCGCAGAAAGAATCGAGTTGATGGCATAATCAAGACGGTATATCCTTCCGTACTGGGTACAGCAGCGGGCTTTGCCTGCTACCACGCCGGCGATGCCCTTGCCCCATATCCCTGGCATTTTGTGATGCTATCTGTTATCTTGGTCACATTTCTCATTCAAAAGCATACCTATAATTTCCTGAATATAGATGCAGACAGCTTCAAGACCAAAGACTGGTTTTATGTGGAGTTCATGGTAGTAGACCTCTGGCTGGTCTCCTGGACCCTTCTGCTCAACTGAGGGTGTTAAAGTGAGGATTGCCATCATCAACCGTGATCGATGCCAGCCCCGCAAGTGCTCCAAAGAGTGCGAGTACTTCTGCCCCCCCGTGCGCACCGGCGATGAAACCATAATCTTTGAGGACGGCAAGCCGCTGATCACCGAGAACCTCTGTGTGGGCTGCGGAATATGCGTGCGCAAATGCCCCTTTAAGGCCATCAATATCACCAACCTCCCGGAGGAGATGGAGGATCCGGTGCATAGATATGGTCCGAACGGCTTTGCCCTCTACGGCCTGCCCGTGCCTGTAAACGGTCGGGTCACCGGCCTCTTGGGTCCCAACGGCATAGGCAAGAGCACTGCCGTATCCATACTCTCTGGAGTGCTGCGGCCCAACCTGGGAAAGGATGCCTCCTGGGAGGATGTCTTCCAGAGGTTCGCCGGCAGCGCCCTGGGAGACTATCTGAAGAAGGTGGCGGATAAAAGGGTCCGGACCTCCTACAAGCCCCAGTATGTGGACCGCATCCCCAAGAGCTATTCCGGCCAGGTGAGGGGGCTGTTGGAGAAGACGGATGAGCGCGGGGCTCTATCCCATCTGGTGGCAAGGTTGTCCCTGGAGGGTCTCCTGGAGCGGGAGATATCCAGCCTCTCCGGGGGAGAGCTGCAGAGAGTGGCCATAGCCGCCGCAGCAGCACGCGATGCCGGCTTTTATTTCTTTGACGAGGTCAGCCCTTACCTGGATATCTACCAGCGCATAAATGTGGCCCGCATCCTGCAAGAACTGGCTCGCGATAGGGCGGTCATGGTGGTGGAGCACGACCTGGCCCTGCTCGACCTCCTGGCGGAGAATGTCCATCTCATCTACGGCGTGCCCGGAGCCTACGGCGTGATCACCAGGCCCAAGGGAGTGAGGGTGGGGATCAACCAGTACCTGCGGGGCAATCTGCCTGAGGAGAACGTGCGCTTCCGGGATACATCCATCAACTTTGAGGTCCACGCCCCCAGGCTGGAAAAGGAGATCCCCTCCCTGATAGCCTATGATGCCTTCGCCGTGCAGTACTCCTCTTTCACCCTGCAGGCCGAGCCGGGCATCATCCGCCGGGGTGAGGTAGTGGGCATTCTGGGGCCGAACGGCATAGGCAAGAGCACATATATCAAAGTCCTGGCCGGGGTGGAAAAGCCCACGGCAGGCAGCTTCGAGAGCCAGCTGAAGGTATCCTACAAG
>MTKZ01026857.1_pt1 | contig 16305 bp, 16 predicted proteins | sample 1042781 | NCBI WGS metagenome assembly MTKZ01 (sample SAMN06212207, study PRJNA360539) | anaerobic digester metagenome | biome: Wastewater treatment plant; material: sludge; isolation source: anaerobic digester fed with sludge from wastewater treatment plant | place: Denmark: WWTP Viborg ...
CTTAAATTCGGGCGGGGCTGCCCTGTGATCACGGGGCAGCCCCGCCCGAATTTCTTCCTCGGTCAATCCAGCTACTTCACCTGGATCTCAATCACGCCTTTGACTTGCAGGTTCTTGGCGAATTCCGGCAGCACCGTGCTGAAGCCGCCGTTGCTGCGGAACGACACGATGCAATTGTCACATGCGAGCACGTCGNNAATGCGAGCACGTCGGCCAGAGGCGCCTCGGCCGTGTAACCGTCATCCGCCACAAGAACGAGGGTCTTTGCATCGGCAGCTGGTGCAGCGAGCGCCAGCAACTCGGTCAGCTTGACGCCGGTGTACTTGGCCGTCTCGCCCTTGCTGTTGGTCGACTCGACCTCGGTGGTCGGCAGCGCCTTGACCTGGTCCTCGGACCACGCCTGTTCGGCGCCGACTTTGCCGGTGATCTTCAAAGCAGCCGCGCCTGTCGCCGCAGCTGCCTTTTCACCGGCAGCCGTCCCGGCCGGCTGCGCGTTGGCATAGAACAGAGGCTGACCGTATTTATCCACCCCGTACTGGCCGATCGTCTTCTGCACGTCGGGCGAGAGGATCCACTCCACGAACTGCTGAGCCAGCTCGGCTTTGACGTTGGGGTGCTTTTCGGGATTGACAGCCAACACGCCGTATGGGTTGAGCAGCGCCTTGTCCTTGTTCTCGGCCAGGTTGCCACCGCCCACCATTACATCCGTGCCTGGCAGTTTGTCGCTCATGGCGAGGTAGGTGCCACGATCAGTCAGTGTGTAGCCCTGCTTTTCTTCCGCAAACAGCAAGGTGTCGCCCATGCCCTGGCCGATCGAGTTGTACCATGCCATCTCTGCCGTCGGCGTGACGGCGATGCTGGACCAGATGCTCAGTTCCTTGGTGTTTGTTCCCGACTTATCGCCGCGGCTGACAAAGGGCTGTTTCGCGTCCATGATCGCCTTGAAGGCTTCCTTGCCGGTAGCCATTCCCTTGACCTTGGCGGGATCCGCCTTGGGGCCGACGATGATGAAGTCGTTGTACATCACGTCGAAGCGTTCCTTGGCATGCCCATCCGCAACGAACTGATCTTCACCCTTGCGACTGTGCACGAGCACTACGTCGGCATCGCCCTTGGTTCCGATTTCAAGGGCCTGTCCCGTGCCAACTGCGATAACATCCACCGCGGCATTATACTTCTTCTCAAAGTCGGGCAAGATGTAATCCAGCAGTCCGGAATCTGCCGTGCTGGTCGTCGTGGCCAGGATCAGCTTCGTCGGCTCCGGGACCGCGGTCGGTTCGGGTGCCTTGGTTGGCTCAGGAGCTTTGGTGGGCTCGGGGGGCGCCTGCGTCGGTTCAGGGGCCTTGGTAGGCTCGGCCGGCGCCTGGGTCGGCGCAGCCGCCGCTTGAGCCGGGGCCTGCGTTGGTTGGGCAGCTGGTGTGGCAGGGGCGGGAGTGCATGCCCCTAGCAGTGTGGCCAGCACTAGCGTGCAGGTTACGAGCATTAGAAAACGTCTGGACATATGACTCCTCCTGTGTATACTTGTATCGTGACAATTATAGGCATCGGCTATGGTCTGTCAACATAGCCCCCTGCCGAAGAGAGGACCCATTGAGATATTGGATCGGCATTGATGACACCGACAATCTGGAGAGCCGGGGAACGGGGCACCGGGCACGGATGCTGGGGCTGGCGCTAAAGGGGGCCGGGCTCGGACAACTGGAGTCTGTGACCCGCCATCAGCTTCTGGTGCATCCCGACATCCGCTACACGTCGCATAACAGCTCGGCCTGCCTTACTCTCGACGGGCAGGCGTCACTCGACGACATCGAGGCCTTCTGTGCGTCATTCCTGAGGCGCGAAAGTGCGGAGGGTGCAGATGCCGGGTTGTGTGTGCTCGAGCAAGAGCAGATCGATCCGGGTGTGAGGTCCTTTGGGCTGCGTGCCAAGCGAGAAATGCTGGGCCAGGCTGAGGCATTTGACTGGGCCGCCCGGAGCGGCGCGCGGCTGAGCGGGCTCACCGGTGATGGGGGCGGCGTTATCGGCGCCCTGGCCGCGGTCGGGCTGCGTTCGACGGGCGATGACGGCCGCTTCCTTTGGCTCCCGGGCCTGCGCGAGCTCTTCGGGACAGCGACTACGGCGAATCTATGGGAACTGGCGCGCATCGAGATCGTTCAGTCCGTGGACGGCGTGTCGCTCGCGCCCGGGACAACCGTCGAGCTGGGAGATTGGGTCCGCCCAGTCCTGCAGGGCGGCAAGGCCGTGTTGTTCGTCGAGCCCAGCGAGGGGAACGGAGATCACTGGCGCGTGGCAGCGCGTGATCTCATCAAGCAGCGCTCCGAATGAGTCAACGCTGTGGGCATTGACGCGCTTCCGATTTCGGTTCATGCCGAGGCTGTCGCGTACGGCTACGGTCCGGCCGCGCAGCACCTGCGTCCCATTGATCTAACCGTTCGCGCCGGCGAGTTCTGGCTGGTCAGCGGACCTTCCGGCTGCGGCAAGAGCACCCTGGCACGCTGCCTGACCGGTTTGATACCCCATCTTTATCGTGGTCACATGGCCGGCCAGGTGATGGTCGGCCGCATGTGTACAGATCGCTCGCCTCTCTGGCAACTGGCCCAGGAGGTGGGCCTGGTGTTTCAGAATCCCGCTGCACAGATGCTCTGCGCGAGCGTCGAAGATGAGCTGCTCTTCGGCCTTGAGGCATTGGGCCTGGACCGCTTAGAAATGGCCCAGCGCGTGGATGCCGCGCTCCGGCAGTTCGATTTGACGCACTTGCGCACCCGCGTGCCCCAGACGCTCTCCGGCGGCGAGCAGCAGAAGCTGGCGCTGGCTGCGGTGATTGCACGCCAGCCGCCGCTGCTCGTGCTGGATGAGCCATTGTCCATGCTCGATAGCACAGCCGCGATCGGACTTGTGGCGCATCTGCACGCGCTGACCCAGGATGGTATTGCCGTGGTGGTGTGCGAGCACCGTGCCGAGTACCTCAGATCAATCCCAGGATTACGAGTATTATCCCTGGCACGCGATGGACACACTCCAGACGCCGGACTACTGCCAGCCATCCCGTCACAAATGAGTGCATTTGTACTTCAGGTGCAGGGTGTTTGTGTGAACCTAGGCGGCCAGCGCGTGCTGGATCGGGTCGGCTTTTCTGCGGCAAGCGGCGAAGTGCTGGCGATAGTCGGACGCAACGGATCGGGCAAGACGACCCTGTTGCGCAGCCTCGCAGGCCTGCAGGCGTATGACGGCCGCGTGAGCACAGGAGGTGAGCGACCGGACTTCGGCCTGGTCTATCAGAACGCAGAGCTTCAGCTTTTCAACGCATCGGTGCGCGATGAGATCCTCTATCGGCTGCCAAATCCCGATATGACGTGGTACGATTGGCTGATGCCGGTCCTTGGGCTAAAGGAATATGAGGACATGCCCCCGTTGCTGCTCAGCGAGGGTGAAAAGAAGCGCGTCGCGTTGGCGACAGTGCTGATGCGCCGGCCGAGGCATGGGGTGTTACTGGACGAGCCATCTCTGGGCCAGGACGCGGCTCATAAAGCGCTCTTGATGCGCCTGGCTCGCAGCCTGGCCGACGCAGGCCAACTCGTGGTCATGACCACACATGACCTCGCGTTGGCTGCACACGCTGATCGGCTGATGGTGCTCCACGAAGGCCGGATTATTGCCGATGGCCCGGCAGCTTCAGTACTATCCGATGAACGTGCATGGCATGTCGCCGGCCTGGCTGTTCCACCATGGGTGCGCGCGTCGGAGGGGCAGGCATGAGAGCGGCGAAGATNNAGTGTTTCAGGCCGACTGGCTGCGTTTGCTTCAGATTCACCGCTGCGCCGTGTCGATCCGCGTGTCAAGCTCGGGCTGAGCCTCGCCCTATCGCTGGCGATCATGCTGCCTTTGGGAAAACTGCTCGTGCTCCTTGGCATTTATGCGGTTTTCCTGGCCTGGGCGAGACTGCTGCCGGCAGCGGGCCGGCTGCTCTGGCGACTGAAATGGGCGCTGGTGATCCTCTTCGTCGTGGATTGGGTCCTTGTTTCGCTCGAGTTGGCCGTGTTGGTCAGCCTGCGCATATTGTTGCTCAGCGGATCGTTCGCAATCGTGTTTGCCACGACAACACCTACGGAGTTTCGCCTGGCGCTGGAGTGGCTACGGCTGCCTTATCGATACGCGTTCAGTGTGGGTGTTGCAGTGCAGAGCGTGGGCCTGATCGAGCAGGAGTGGCGGAACATCGTGGAGGCCCAGCGTGCCCGCGGCGCATGGGCGCCACCCAGAGGCTGGCGCAAGCTGATTGACAGCGTCCGCGATGCAGTCGCTTTGGCCGTGCCCGCGGTAGTCATGACAACGCATCGAGCATGGAGCATGACCGAGGCTGCATATGCGCGAGGTTTCGATGCGCCAGGTCGCAAATCCTTCCACCAGTTGCACATGGGCTGGCTGGATTGGACGCTGGTTGTGGCTGCCGGTTTGCTCGCTGCAGCCTTCACTATTTGGCGGTGATCTGAGGAGTTGCCCATGTCGCAGAGGACTCGCATTATCGTTGCTGTTGTTGTCATTGCGCTGATTGGCGCAGGCATCCTTGGCCTGGAAAGCTTACGGGGCCGTTCTTCATCGGGCGGCGCGGTCGGGCCAGAGCCCACCGTTGCCCCGGGCGCAGTACCGATTTACCTGGATGGCAAACTGATCGCCAGCTTTACGCCGGCCGATCTGGAGAAGCTAACCGGGGTAAGCTTCACCGATGCTGCGGAAGGGAAATTGCAGGACGGATGGCGGCTTGCGGACGTCCTGCGCCTGCACCTGGCGGATCCGTTGCCGGAGACCGCGCAGATCACCGTGAGTTCCTCCAGCCGGGAGAAGTCCGCCCAAATGACCTGGGCCGAGGTTGTCGAACCGGCGAACATGGTGATGTTCGATCTGTCGAACCGTGGGACGCTCAAGCTGGTTTCTGTGATGCCCAGATTGAATGACCGGGACGAGTGGGTGCAGGATGCCGATCGCATCGAGGTTGTGACGAAGCCCTGATGAAAGAACGTTACTTTACCACCTTCCAACTCATATTGCTGGCGCTATTTGCGGCATTGATTGTTGTAGCCAAGATCGCGCTGAAAACCCCGCTCCAGATGCCCGGCCACAGTGGTCTTTTTTGGATGGCGCTGATGATCGTCGCGGGCGGGTTGGTGCCGCGGCCTGGCGCAACCAGCCTTGTTGGTCTGACCTCCGGCATCCTGGCCGCATTTCTGGGCATGGGTGATTTCGGTGCGCTCGAAACCCTGCTCTCCTATACGGCCGTTGGCATCGGGACGGATCTCGCGCTGCTGCTCCTGCGCAACCTGGACGATCTTGCTGTATGCGCGTTGGTCGGCGCGATCGGCCACCTGGGAAAGTTCGTCGTGAAGTGGGCATTGGGCGCGGTGACGGGCGCACCCTTGGGGTTCGTTGCGCTGGGACTGGCGCGGTCGTTTCTTAGCTATGTCATTTTCGGCGCGTTGGGTGGGTTGCTGGCAGGGCTTACACTCAAGGCGTTACGTCGTGCCGGGTTTTTTGCCTATCTGGCGGAGCGAAAATGAAAGAGGCCGGGTGCTGGTCCGGCCTCTTTGTTGGTGCGACAGATGGATGGCCTCGCTGTCAATCTGGGTAGTCGAACGCCAGCTTTTCCTTGACCACTTTTTCCTCTTTGGGCTCAGGTTTTGCGCGGCCATAGATGGTCGTCCACTCGGCTAGTCGGTTTGCCAATTGGCTTGTCAGCATTTCAGGACGGTAGCGCCACTGCCAGTTGCCACTGGCGCGAGCCGGCAGGTTCATGCGGGCTTCCTCGCCCAGGCTGAAGATATCCTGCAGTGTCGCCAGGGCCTGATTGGCTACGCTGGACCACGCACCCCAGATGAAGTCCCACGCGATATCGTGGCCGTCGGTGCGGAAGTACTGGCGGATGTTGTGCCGCTCTAGCTCAGTCCGCTCGGCTTCCCAGTAGTAGCCTACCGTGGTGTTGTTGTCATGTGTCCCGGGATAGACGACAAAGTTCTTATCGTAAGTATGAGGCATGTACTGCGGGTTGAACTCCATGCCAAACGCAAAGTGAAGGACCTTCATCCCCGGCAGGACAAATTCCAGGCGCAGCGCATCCACATCGGGCGTGATCACGCCCAGGTCCTCGGCGATGAACGGCAGGTCACCGAGCGCCTGCTTGACCGCAACAAACAGATCGTGGCCCGGCGCCTTAACCCATTTGTCGTGGACTGCGGTCTCCTCGCCGGCAGGGATTTCCCACGCGGCGGCAAATCCCCGGAAGTGATCGATGCGCACGATATCGACGAACCTGAGGGTCTGCTGGATGCGGCTTATCCACCACCTGAAGCCGTCTTGCTGCATCCGGGGCCAGTTGTAATGTGGGTTGCCCCAGCGTTGCCCGGTCGCCGAGAAGAGATCCGGCGGCACGCCAGCGATCACGATGGGATTGCCTTCTTCGTCCAACTTGAATTGATCCGGGTTGGCCCAGACATCTGCCGAATCCTCTGCAACGAAGATGGGGACGTCTCCGATGATCTGGATGCCCTTCTCACCGCAATGGACCTTGAGCGCCTCCCACTGTTCCCAGAAGACCCACTGCAAGAATGCTTGATACTCGACCTCGTCCGCCAATTCCTGCCCCAACCGTGCCATGGCCGCTGGCTCGCGCAGGCGAATGTCGCGCGGCCAGTCATGCCAGCTTCCGCCGCCGTAGTAGCCCTTAACCGCCATGAAGAGGCTGAAGTCTGACAGCCAATTGGTGCTTTGCTCGCAGAACCAGGCGAAGCCCGCGCGCTGTGCATCGCTTGCGTTGGCCTTGAAGTGGGCGTAGTCTTTGCGCAGGAGCGCTTGCTTGAATGGGATAATCGAGCCGAAATCGACGCGGTCGGCTGGGAAATAGGGGACATCGTACAATGCATGGTGCGGCAACAAGCCCGAGTACGCCAGGCCTTCCGGGCTGATCATGAGCGGATTGCCGGCAAACGCCGAAAAACACTGGTAGGGCGAGTCACCATAGCCGGTCGGACCGAGTGGCAATACCTGCCACAACTGCTGCTTGGCCGAAGCCAGCCAATCAATAAAGTCGTAGGCGCCCTTGCCCAGGTCGCCGATGCCGAAGCGCGACGGAAATGAGGTCGGATGGCATAGAACTCCGCTGGATCGTTGAAATGGCATATCCCCTCCTAGGATATTGATTCATGGACCGATCGGCACTCAGTATCAGTCGGCTCGCGCAGCGACTGTCCTCTTGGGAGTGCGCCAGAATACCAGGCCGCCGCCCAGCATCTGGCGAAACTGGGCTTCGAATGTGGGTGCGATCACCAAGAACAGCGAGTACGGCGCAAGCAGCGGCCAAGTGACTAATTCGGAAATCAGAAGCCGCGGCTGCCATCCCGGACATGCCTTGCGGCTTGTCAGGTGTTCGAAAAGCCAGGCACTGGCCGTGCCCAAGGCACTGAAGGCATTGCCAGACTGCAAGAGAATCGTATAGAGCCCTGGAATGGGTGCAGCAAGAGTTAACAGACCATATTTCAGTACCATCATGAGCGAGCCGATGCCGAGCATCAACCCGGCCACCGGGAAGACGACATGGTCATGTGCGACCTTGAGAAAGTAGACGGTCCTCGGCCACAATCTCACATCAGGCCATTGATTCCATTGCTGGAGAACGTAACCGATGTCGGACGAGCCCCAGGCATGGCGCAGGCGCTGCCTGTAGAAGTTCCTGAACGCCTCCCAAGCCGTCGGTCCGGTCACCGCGTCGCCGCTTACGGGCAGGAACACTGGCTCCAATGTGAGCCGGCCACCCGTGCCAAACAGACCCCGCAGGAACATATGCCAGTCATCGGCGATGATCATTTCGTCCCAATAGCCAATGTCATCGGCCAGGCTGAAACTCAGCGTATAGGTGCTGAGGGGCAGATTTGCCGCCAGAGGGTTCGCAAGCTCCGATACCTGGATGAGGTTGTTCAAGAAGCCCAGCAAGCGGATGGGTGCAGGTGTGGCCCAGATATTGCTGTTGAAGCGGAATGGCGCCTGCCAGATGCACTCATGGCGCCGAAGGCTTGTGACAAACTTTCGGGTTATCTCAGAAAAGTATCTGGGGTGAATAAGCGAATCTGCGTCGCATGAGGTCAACGTGAGCGAGTCCAGCGGCATCCCAAGCTGGTCGACCAAGATCTCTTTGGTCCGCCTCGCGGCCCATGTTTGATTGGATCCTTTACCGGGCGCCTCGCCGGGCAGGTGAGCTGGGTGCACCGTCACCAGCATGCGGGCGAAGCAGCCTTCGAATCGCGCTGCGAGGCGCTTGCCCTTCTCCCGCGCGCCAGATTCTGCTTCCTCCATGGCCAGCACGATGGTCAACGTTTCGTGGGCATTGGCCTGCTCCGCGAGACGATTTAGCGTGCGCGCGACCCCGGCCTCTGGTTCTTCGTAGTTAGCCACGATGACGACATGGTGAACCGACCCAGCCAGGCCTTCAGGGCTGGCGAGAACCTCCTCGCGCAACATCGGAAGTTTCTGTTCGGCGCGCCAGATGCGCCATTGTCCGACAGGGTAGAACAAGACAATCACCAGGAAACGCAGGAGAAGGTAGAATCCGAGGATCTGCACGACCCAGAAGACGTCATCTGGATCGAAGATGCAGATAGCGGCGAAAGCCAGGAAGGCCGCCAGAACGAGCCCGCCAGCGATTTTGTAGGTCCAGTGGTGGGGGTCGGCGATGGCGTCAAGCTTGAGATAGCACTCGCTGAGCAGCGCGGGCGGGCCGGCGGGCAAATTGCCGCATTCCGTGCCTGTACCGTCTCGCCCCCTCGGCAATCTCGTTCGGGAGTCAACCCTTGTTGGTTTCTCCCATTCCAGTCGGGCCATATATTACTCAAGGCGATGGATCGTGGCGGACCGTGGAGGTTTGCGCACGACAATAGTATAGTGCAGGCGGGCAGAGCAACCAAAAGGGGTGACGGGATGATACGAATCGGGGGTTGCAGCAGAGAAAAGAGGCGAGAGCCGTAGCGCAAGCATTTGCTCGCGCTACGGCAGTCCAGGTGGTGTGGCTATTTCCTCGCGGTCGCAGTCAGCCGTTCGGCGGTGAGCTGTGCCTGGCGGGCGAAGTTGATGGCGTTGGCGAGGTTGCGGGCCGCCTCCTGTGGGCTGTGGAAGCCGGTGCTGTTCTCCGACATTACGAAGTCGTAGCGCATCGAAGATTTGCGATGGAAATCGCGCGCCTCCACGAGCTGCTCATCGGTTGCCCCGGCTGCCATCGCAGCCGCAATGGCATCCATCGCCTCACCGAGCGCAACCTCGGTGGTGCGCAACAGACTTGCCGTGTTGTTTTGGATGATCGTGATACGATCTTTTAGCGCCTGTTCTTCCAGCTTGTGGCATGTGCCGCATGCCTGGTTGACGTTGTCTATTGGGCTGCGCAGCCAGTGATCGGAAACCTTCACTGCCCCTTCGCGCACGTAAGGCATGTGGCAGTCGGCGCAGGCTACACCCGAGCGATAATGCAGGCTGGTGGTGAATGTTTCGAACTCAGGATGCTGGGCCTTCAACATCGGCGCGCCGGTCTCCTTGTGCGTCCAGTCCTTGAAGCCCTGTTCGTCGTAGTAATCGATGATGTTGTCGATCTGGAAGCCGTTGTCCCAGGGGAAGGTCAACAGCTTGTTGTCACCTTTGAAGTAGTACTCGACGTGACATTGGGCGCAGACATAAGTGCGCATCTCCTGGCGGGTGGCCTTGGTGAGGTCAACGCCGATTTCTGCCATGGCGTTTTTGAAGGCCGGCCGGGTGATCCGCAATTCCATGGTCACAGGATCGTGACAATCCGCGCACGAACTGCCCAGGTGCAGCGTCCCCGAGATCTCTTTGTAAGGCGTGCTGTTGAATTTCTCCCAGCCCATCTCGGCAATGAGCTGCGGCGCTTCAGCCGCATGGCAGTTGGCGCAGGCAGCCGGCTGCTGGACCACTTCCTGGCGCTTGGTCTTCTTCTGGTCGGTCAGCGCGTAGAAGTGGCCGCGCTCCTCATTGAAATCAACGCTGAACGCATAGCCGGCCCATACCCGCTTCAACATGGGATAAGCTTCGAGCTTGTCGTATGGCTCGGAACCGCCGTAAGGCGTCTTATTGCCATCGATCTCGGTTTTCTTGAATGAGTCGTATTCACGCGGGAAGTTCTCGCCCCAGACCGCCGGGTCGAGCTCGTTGGCCTCAATCTTGACGGTCTCGAGCGGAAACTCGACGGCTTCGGCCTTGCGGGTCTGGATATTGGTCAGCATAAATGCAATGGCGCCCATGATGAGCATACCGGCGACAAACGCCAGCGCGACCCAGAGCCAGCGGCGGGCGGGGGCTTTAGGTTGGGACGATGTCATTGTTCTCTCCTCCTATTTGTCGTGCCCGACGCCCTCATGGCAGGTCAGGCAGTTGGTCGGATCGTCGGTGTCTGCGTGATTCATGGCCTGCGTCAGGTCGCCATGGCAGTACAGGCACGCATGCTGCGTTACTTCGCGGTTCATCTCGGTGATGCGGATCGGTTCCGGATGGTCGCCGGTGGTAAACGCATAGCTGTGCCGCATACCGTTGACGCCCTTGACAAAATATTTGTGGATCATGTTGTCGTGCGGGGCGTGGCAGTCGTTGCAGACGGCGACGGCATGGTGGGTGCCGCGCGCCCAGCCGTCAAACTGCTCGCGCATAATATGGCATTGAACGCAGGTTTGTGGGTCATTGCCCAGGTAGGCCAGGAAGTTGGCGTAGGAGAGTGTGAAGCCGCCCAGGCCCGCGGCGCCTCCAAACAGCCCGGCTAGCGTCATCCAGATCCAGAGAGGAGTGGCGCTGAAGAACTGCGAGATACGGCCCTTCGGTTTTGCCTCAGGGGGGGCATTCTGCATACAAGACCTCCGTAGGTGGGAAAGTGAGGCCAGATTCGCCTGCGAGAGTAGGTTATCCTCTGCGCTTATGTGATTGCCAGTATAGCGCAATGAGGCACAGATGACCAAGGTGGCTGAGCCCGGGTAGCGCATCACCCATCGATCGACACCATCGCCATCTCGATTGGAAGCTCCTTTCCGCTGGCCTTGAGCGCCTGCTGCGCGATGAAAACCAGCCCACGACAGCACGGCACTTCCATGTAGGCCACCTTGAGGCTGCGGATGTCGTTATTCATCAAGATCTGGGTCAGTTTGCCGATATAGGCCTGTGCGTCATCCAACTTCGGGCATCCCACCGCGATCGCGGAGCCACGGATAAAGTCGGCATGCATGTTCGGGTTGGCGAAAGGTACGCAGTCTGCAATCAGCGTAAGGTCAGCCTGTTGGAGAAAGGGTGCCTGGACCGGCAGCAGGGTGAGCTGAACGGGCCACTGACGCAACTCAGACTTGACGCGGGGCGCGCTGGTCGCACGCTCGGCGTTCGACTCTGCTTCGGCCGGTTCACTCCACGCGCTGACCTGGATCGACGGACACATGGCGACTGGTGCGCGCTGCAGCTGGGTGGCTGGCGGGACATGTGACGATGTCATCCCATGTGCCTGCAAATGCTCCACATGGCGCTGCACTAGCTCGGGAGACTTCTGTGCGAGGTAGCTGAGCACTCCACCTTCGTCGTACGAGTCTACTTCGAGCTGCGTCACCGTCAGTGCACCCTGCGGACAATCGCCCAAGCACGCGCCTAATCCATCGCAATAGCTCTCCTTCATCAAGCGGGCCTTGCCATCGATAACCTGCAGAGCACCCTCGACGCACGCGGGCACGCAGTTGCCGCATCCGTCGCATTTTTCTTCGTCGATCACGATGATGTTCCGCATGGTTTTCATTATCATCCTGCCTTCATTTTGGCGACTACATCCGCGCCGACGCACTGCTCGGCATAGCGGCACCACTGGATGCAGGACTGAAGGTTGTTGTAAACGACAAAACCGCACTTTTCGCACGCGACCTTTTTGTCGATAGAGAATAGCTCCACGTCGGATCCGCACTCAGGACAGGTCTTGATGGTGAGGGTGATGTCCCTGCGCAGGCCGCTCGAGCCGGGACAGAAGTGTTCAAGCATCGCAGTACTCCCTTGATCTTGTGAGAACGATCGCTGGCTGGCTAAGTCGCAGCGTGGTCAAGTAGCGAGTGGCATCGAGATATTGTTCGATTGTGCACATGTAGCTGTCAGGGACTTCTATCGCATATGCCTGTATTCGCCGTCGCAGTATCAGTCGCTTGTGCAGATCGGTGTGCGGAGCACCACCACATATGGAAGGTCGATCGCGCCCACAGGGCACGCGGGCTCACACAGGCCATCATATTCGCACAGGTCGGGCCGCGCAACAATTGCCTTGCCCTCCTGTAGAGCTAGCGCTCCGACCCTGCAGGAGGTCAGGCAATCGCCACAGCCGGTGCATGCGGCGGCGTCAATTTCGGGCAAGACCGCATTGGTTGACATAAAAATACTCCTGGCGCGCAACGCTCCGCTGCCGATCTTAGAATAGCAGCGGAGCGTCCTTTTGTATGGGACTTTTGTCGCTTCTACATGCCATCACCTACCGCAATCAGAGCCTCTCGGTTCAAGATGACGATGCGGTGGCGGTCAAATTCGATTAAACCCTCGTCGGCCAGCTCGCGCAGCGCACGCCCGATCATCTCCCGGACGGTGCCAAGCCGCGCTGCCATCTCGGACTGCGTGACCATCTGGCTGCGATCGAGCTCGCCCGTCCTGGCTGCGCGTTTGGCCTCGGCCAGCAGCAGCCTCGCCAGGCGCGACTTCACCGATCGTAGCGACAGGTCCTCCACCATGGCGACCAGGTGGCGTGCCCGTCGTGCGATACTCTCGATCAGTGCCCAGGCCAAGGCCGGATATGCCTGGGCCAGACGCTGCATCTCGGCGCGCGTGATCACCCACAACATCGCGTCGGTGATCGCCGCTGCGCTGGCCGGGTTCGGCCCGCCATCGAGCACGGCGACATCATTGAAGGTGTCCCCCGGTCCCACGCGATGAAGGATCTGTTCTCGACCTTGCGGCGACAGCTTGAAGATTTTCACCTCACCCGATCCGATGATGTGCAGCCCTGCGCACATCTCTCCCTCCAAGAAGATCAGTTGACCTCGGTCGAACCGGCGCTCCACACATGCGGTAGCCAGCGCCGTCAGCACTGGCGCAGGCAGGCCGGCGAAGTAGGGCACTCGGCGCAAGAGGGCGGAATCGGGAAAGGCTCGCTGGCTCATGGCGCTAGTATGGCTCGCGCATCCACTGCCACGACGCCCTGACCGGCGGGGAGAACTAACAGCGGGTTCACGTCCAGTTCGAGGATTTCTTCGTGTTCTGCAGCCAGCCTGCTGATGCGAATCATGGCATCCACCAGCGCAGAACGATCCGCCGGGGGCGCACCGCGGAGCCCTTGCAGCAGCTTTGCCGACCGCACTTCATCAATCATCTCCTCGGCATCCGCCCTGGTCAAAGGCGCGAGGCGGAAGCTCACATCGGCCAGCGCTTCGACATAGATGCCGCCTAACCCAAACATCACCAGGGGCCCGTAGGTCGGGTCGCGCTTGATGCCGACGATCACCTGGTGGCCTCCCTGTATCATCTCCTGCACCTGGATCCCGCGTATCTGTGCCCCAGGGTGCGCCGCCCTGACACGGGTAAGGATCGCCGTGAAGCCCTCCCTGACAGCGTCTGCGTCTTTTGCACCGACGATTACCCCACCGATATCGGATTTATGCAGGATGTCCGAGCTGATGATTTTGAGCACAACAGGATAGCCGATTTCCCCGGCAAACCTGACCGCGTCGCTTGGATCGCGCGTCAGGAATTCCTGCGGGGTGTGTATGCCGTAGGCGTCCAGCAGGTCCCGGCATGCCGCGGCATCCAACCTTCGATGTCCGGCGGCATGCGCCAACATGAGGGTCTCCTGCACCTTGCGCCGGCCTCTGCCGACAAGCAGGCGCTCTGCTTCGCTAAGCGAATATTGGGCGCCGCCTCGAGCCAGCCGATTCACGAATTGCGTGCGCTGCCACAATGCACCGAATGCGCGCACGGCATCTTCGGGAAACGTGTACGCCGGAAGCTGCAGCTGATGTGCGGTGGCTGACGCCTCGAACAGGCTAATGTCACCCATCAGGCAGACGATGACGGGTTTGGCCTGGCCCCCCTGGGCCGCGACTGCGGCGCCGAATGCCTCGACCGCTGCCACAGGGTTTATCAGCACTTGAGGCACGAGAATCGCCAGGACGCCGTCGCAGTTCGGGTCCGCCAATGCTGCGTCCATCGCAAGCCGGTAGGTTTTTTCATCTGCGCCGCCCAGCAGGTCGATGGGTCCACTGAGCTGTGCGTCCGCGGCCACCTTCTTGCGTAGCCTTGCTTGCGTCTCTGCAGCTGTGCGCGCAAGAAGGAGACCTGACGCTTCCAGTGCATCTGCTGCCAAGGCTGCGGGTCCGCCCGCGTTGGTCACGATGGCGATCCGGTTGCCGCGCGGCAGCGGTTGGTACGCGAAGGCCAGCGCAGCGTCGAACAATGCCTGCACACTCTCTACTTCAAGCGCGCCCGTCTGTTTGCATGCTGCACTGAAAGAGGCGTGGACACCTGCCAGAGCACCTGTGTGCGAGGCGGTCGCTGCCTGGCCGCTGCCAGTGCGTCCACCCTTGAGGACAATGACCGGCTTTCGGGCTGCGGCATCCCGCAGCTCACGGACAAACGCCGGTCCGCCCTTAACATCTTCCAGGTAGAGCGTGATAACTTTAGTAGCGTCATGTGCTGCCAGGAAGGGAATTACATCCGTCTCATTGACATCAGCTTCGTTGCCCACGCTCAGGAACCGGCTGAAGCCGATGCCGCGGCCGACTGTCCAGTCAATGATGCCCCCACACAGTGCGCCAGATTGCGAAAGGAATGCGATGCGGCCTTTTGGTGGCATACCTTTGACGAAGGTGGTGTTCAACGGCGTGTGCGTATCGATCACACCGATACCGTTCGGTCCCATCACGCGCATTCCAAAGTGCTTCGCGACAGCGATCATCTCGCGCTCGCGTGCGACCCCTTCAGGACCAACTTCTCGAAAGCCGCCAGAGATGACGATTGCAGCCTTAACACCGCGCCGGCCGCACGCCTCGATGGCTCCAACGACGGCTGCTGCAGGGATAATCAGAACCGCCAGCTCAACCGGGTCGGGCACGGCACCGATGTCAGGATAACAGCGCACTCCAAGGATTTCGTCCGCCTTCGGATTGATGGGATAGATCGGCCCCGGATACCCTCTTTCAGGATCAACCAGATTACGGATCACCCCGTAGCTTAGCTTCGATGGATCGCGACTGGCGCCGATGACTGCGACGCCGTTGGGCGTGAAGAACGGTTGGAGAGACGATGGGCGCTCGTTCATTGTCGCGTTCCAGAGGCGCCGAGCACAGTCAATGCGACATCCGGCACATCGGAGATGATGGCGTCGACGCCCAGGCCGGCCAGCCGGCGGATGTCCACTTCTTCGTTGACGGTCCACACCCGCACCGGCATTTTGCGCCGCCGTGCCGCGGCCATGTAGCGGGCATCCACCATATCTTTCTCGGGATGCAAACCCTCGGCTTTCGAGTACTGCAGGGTCAATCCCCACCGAGTCCAGGCTGACGTGTCTGCAGCCAGGAGCAGCGCATGCTCGATCTCTGGCCCGGCCCGTTTCGAGCGGCGGAGCGCAAAGGGATTGAACGAGCTGATAACAACATCGTTGATCATTCCATGCGATCTGACGGTCTTCACGACATCTACGCCCAATATAGCTCCTGTGATATCCACTGATTTCAATTCGATGTTTACGAGCAGCTTGCCTTTGGCCAGATCGAGCACCTCATCAAGGGTGGGGATGCGTGTGCCCTGGAATTGAGGGCCGAAGTGCGAGCCGACATCCAGTTGGCGCAGCTCGTCGAAGGTGTGGCTTGTAACCCGGCCCTTGCCATTCGAGGTTTCGTCCAGGTTCAAGTCGTGGAAGATGATCAGCCTGCCGTCCGAGCTGAACTGCACGTCCAACTCGATGCCATCCGCGTCGAGGCGGATGGCAGCCTCGAACGCAGGCAAGGTGTTTTCAGGCGCAGCGCGTTTAGCGCCGCGATGTGCGAAGACGAGGGGGCGGTGTGTGATAGTTCGTTTCATTCTGACCTCATTGTCCGTAGTGGGCTATCGTGCCTTGCGGGCCAACTCTACCAGCGTCTGGCCGTCCCATAGTTCGATCGGTTTTCCAGCGGCCCACTCGCGAGCTTTGCGTGAGATTGCGCCGGTTGTGGCAAGCCATGCACGGTCACCCCGTTCATGAATCAGGGTTCCATAGAGCTCGCGAACGATGGG
>MTKZ01123101.1_pt1 | contig 16304 bp, 10 predicted proteins | sample 1042781 | NCBI WGS metagenome assembly MTKZ01 (sample SAMN06212207, study PRJNA360539) | anaerobic digester metagenome | biome: Wastewater treatment plant; material: sludge; isolation source: anaerobic digester fed with sludge from wastewater treatment plant | place: Denmark: WWTP Viborg ...
CTGGCCATCATAGTTGAACGAGAAGGGATACCGTGAGGCACCGTGAGGCACCACGCCCTGCGGGATCTCATCCAACCTGATCATCCTGCCCCCTCGCAGCGTGAGCTCGGCGTCGGCCCAGTCGGCGTGGTCGCAGATGATCCCGTCGCCCGCGTCGTCCACGCCCAGGTTGAGGATGCGCGTGCCCTTGGCGTTCACGTCGACCCGCACGCGCTGCGAGGCGGCGTTCATCACCTGGCTTCGGAACCGCTCCATCTCGCCCAGCGAAACCGAGAACACCACGGACCCCTGGCCGCCCCTGGTCCGGTCGTTGGCGTCGACACCCGCCCAAGCGGTGAACCGGACGATGGGCGTTGCGGAGAAGATGCGGATACGGCTGTTCGCGTGCGTACCCAGGCCGTGCTCGAAGACGCGATCACCCAGCGTCAGCGGGGTGCCGATCACCGACTTGCCGACTTGCAGCTTCTCGGCGTCCTGCCGGAGGACCTGCATGACCAACTCGCGATCGGGCTGCGGCGCCGCATACGGCACGACATCAAGGGCATCCAGCCAGTCCGTCGACGCAGGCTTGAAGTCGAGGCCGAACACGGTTGTCGACGTGAGCAGCAGCAGTGTTCCCTGCCACAGACCTGCCCTCTTTTCGACGGGAAATCGACTCATCTCGCGCTCCTTGGCTCTATCCACGAATGACCTCGCCCGTTTCCATGCCGGCGCCGCTCGGGCAGGTCGAAAGTGTCCCTGGCACCCGCGTCGTTCGGCCGGCCGAGGGGAAAGCGCCCGAGCAGGACACCACATGCCTGGTTTCTGAGGAACCGCACCCTCCAAGTGGCACATAGGATAACCCGCAACCAAGGCGCTGCCCACCGCCGCCGGAAGTACCCCTTCTGTTGTTTCCGGCCATGGTGGACTATGATTAGGGCGAAAGGTCGGCCAGGAGCCGGGTAAGGTTCTTGTGACGCGGCCGGCGGGTCCCGTGGACGTTCGACAAGCAACTGCACCATGAGTAAGAGTGAACGCCCTCCCAGACCGGGATTGTCTCCCCTCAGGGCCATCGGGTCGCTCTGGTTTGCCGCCGTCATCCTGCTGTTGCTCAGCGTGGCCATGGCCTGCGCGACGGTGTTTGAATCGGCCCACGGCAGCGAAAAAGCCCTTGCGTTTTTCTACAAGTCCTGGTGGTTCAAGACCCTTCTGGGGCTCCTGGCTGTCAATGCGGGCGCGGCTCTGGCCGTCAGATATCCCTTCTCCAGGCACCAAATCGGTTTCGTGATGGCTCACGGCTCGATCCTGCTGATCCTGGCCGGGGCGTGGGTCACTCAGAAATTCGGCATCGACGGCCGGGTCAGCATCGTCGAGGGTCAGTCCGTCGCCGACCTCACCATTCCCCAGGATGTCTTTGTGCTCGAAAGCCGATCATCAAAGTCCTCGATGGAGATCAACCCCCCGCCGCTTCTCGGCGCGGGCACGGTGAAGGTTCCGGGACAACCCGCCGCCTCCGCCGAATCGGTGCGTGCCGAGGTGCTTGAATTCGCCTCGGAGAGCACCGCGCGCACGGAGATGCGGAACGACAACCCGCATGCGAGCCTGGCGATTGAGGTGTCGTTCTCGGAAACCGGCACGGATGAACCGGCGTGGGTGCCGGCCGGGCAGGCCGGAACGGTAGGTGAAGTCCAGGTGGCGTGCATCGAGATCACCGACGAGCAGGAACTGGAAAAACGCGCGTCCACCGCTCCGGCAGCCGAGGGGGATGGGACACGCACGGTCAAGGTTGAATACCAGGGCACCGCTTACGAACTGAACGTCGATGACTGCATCGCCGCGACCCAGCCCGTGGGTAACACCGGCATGACGCTGCGAGTCCTGCGATGCCTGCCTCACGCGACGGTCGCCGGCCGGGGCCAGATCACCAATGCATCCAACCAGCCGGTGAATCCGGCCATTGAAGCCGAGCTGTCCGGCCCGCAGGGAATCGAGACACGATTTGCGTTCGCCCGCTTTCCCGACTTCCAGTCGATGCACGGGAATCTCAGGAACCAGGACGTCAAGCTGATCCTGGTGGCCACGGTTGACCAAGATGTCCATGCTCCGGTCGAAATCCTCGTCGGCCCGGACGATCAGCTGCATGCAAGATTCACCAGTGGACGGGACAGCTTCTTCAGTAAGCTGCAAGCGGGCACGCCGCTTCAGACGCCCTGGCCGCAACGCAAGCTCGGGGTGTCGCGCGTCTTCAAAAACGCCCGCCCGCATCGAATCGTATCGCCTTCCGCCCATTCCCATGCCGAGCCGCGCCCTGCGATCCTCGTGCGGCTGACCTCCGGCCAGGAAAAGACGGATATCTGGTTGCAGAAATACAGCGATCAGCCGGTGGTCTTGAGCGGGCACACCTACCGTCTCGAATACGACGACAGAACCATCCCGCTCGGCTTCAAGGTCGCGCTCGACGCTTTCAGAATCGGCAACTACCCCGGCACCAACCGGCCTCGCTCGTATGAAAGCCGGATCACCATCACCGACCCGGCTTCGGGACGAGTGGAGAGCCGAGTCATCAGTATGAATCACCCGACGAGCTATGGCGGGTACACCTTCTACCAGTCGAGCTATCGCAAGACAGGTCAGCACACGGCCAGCGTGCTCAGCGTCTCGCGGGACCCGGGAAAGCCGATCGTCTTTGCGGGATACGGCCTGATGATGTTCGGCGTCCTGCTGGTGTTGATCAACCGGCTCAAGAGCACGGCCGGTCAGGCCCCCGAGACCGCCAGCCGCGATGGGANNATGGGAAGGAGGCCTTGTGATGCATGTGCTGCAGCTCCTTCTTGCCGCGTCGCTGACGCAGACGACGGCCCCGGCCTCGCCGACGATCCCCGACTCGCTCGACTTCCGCATCGTCAGGGCCATTCCGGTCCAGCATGACGGCCGCTGGATGCCCCTGGATACGCTGGCCCGCGACATGGTTGATTCGGTGACCGGAACACCCCGTTGGCAGAGGCATGACCCGGTGGCCTTGCTGCTGGCGTGGACATTCGACTCGGCGAGGTGGATGCAGCAGCCGCTGATCGAGATCGGCAACGCAGAGCTCCGCAGGGAGCTGCAGCTTCCGGCAGACCAGACCGTCTTCTCGTATGAGATGCTGCTGCGCCATCAACGCCTGCGGCAGCTCATGGACGACCTGGCAATGGTCCAGGGACGCAAGCTCGACCCGCTGGAATCCAAGGTTCGTGACATCCGGGAACGGCTGACCTGGCTGGACACGATTCTCGCCGGGCAGGCCATCCACCTGATTCCTCATCCGAGTGATCCGCTGGGCGCCTGGAAGCCCATCGAGTTGACTCCGGGGGCGAAGGCCGCCGGTGGCTCTCCCGAGGAGGCCTGGCTGTCGGTCGGCGGTGCTTTCCTGCGCGGTGATGATCGCGCCTTTGCTTAAGCCTGCGAGAAGCTTCGTTCGGTGCTCGAAGGTCTGCCGGCGGCGTATCGGCCGTCGCCCGATTTGATCGCCACCGAGCTGCGCTCCAACCGGCTGCATCCGCTGGGAATGTCATGGAAGATCATGCTGGTCGGCGCCATCTGCGGCCTGCTTGCCCTGATCCTTCGCAACCGTGTCATGGACGTGCTGACCATCGCAGCCCTGGCGGCGGGTTTTGCGGTGCTCAGCTACGGCATGTGGCTTCGCTGGCAGATCGCCGGGCGAATTCCCGCCTCGAACATGTTCGAGTCGCTGCTGTTTATGGGCTGGGGAGCCACGGCGTTCGCCCTTCTGACCATGATGATCGCTGTCGTCAAGGAGTCGCCATCGCCCTCTTCTTCCGGAGCATCGCTGTTTGCGTTCAAGGGTCGAATCCGCCGAATGGAGTACTGGTACACGACCTTGACAGCGAGCCTGATCGGCGACCTCCTTCACCTCATGCTTGCGGAAGATCTGCTGGGCGTCTGTCATGATGCCTCCGCCAATGCGGTCACGATCTCTGCCTGCATGACACTGTATTTGTTGCTCCTGCTGCCGCTGTTCTGGGTAAGTAAGGCTGCCCAGGTCAAAAGATGGCACGACCGAGGTAAATCCGGGTGGATGGCCCTCGTCATGATGATTCCTGTGATCGGCTGGATCTGGGCGATCGTCGAATTGGGTTTCCTCAGAGGTACGACGGGGCCGAATGCCTACGGCGATGATCCCTTGGGACCCGCTCGCGTGCTGACACCGCCATCCGACGAGGCGCCAACAAGCTCCGAAATGCGCATCCGAGCGGCATTTGTGACCGCCTCGGTTATCGGCGCGCTGACGCTGTTTTTGGCGGATAAGCTGCCCTTGGACCAGTACATCCGCCCCACTCCGCCGNNCACCATCTGGATGTCCATCCACGTGCCGGTCATCATGGTCTCGTATGCCGTGCTGGCGATTGCCTTTCTGATTGCCCACGGACAGATGTTTGTGATGGCCGCGACCCCAGAGCGTTCGCAACTCGTGAAAACCATCGATCGCCTGCACTATCTCTATGTCCTGGCCGGCGCGTTTCTGCTGCTCATCGGGATTGCCACGGGGAGCATGTGGGCGGCATCGTCCTGGGGCCGCTACTGGGGGTGGGACCCCAAGGAGGTCTGGTCGCTGATCGCACTGCTGGCCTATCTGACCATTCTTCACGTTCGCGTGAGTCGTGAGAAAACACCGGCGTGGATGTATGTTTTTGCGTTGCTGCTGGGCGCGGCGGTGTTCGGGATTGTCGGGGCGAGGCTGGCTCCACTGACCATGATGCGATGGCTCGGTCTGGGCTCGGCGGCGGCCGCCGTGGTCGTGTGCGCGCTGGTCAGGGGACCGCTGGGCGACGCCGTCAAGAGCATCCTGGCTTTCTGGCTGATCATCATGACCTACGTGGGCGTCAACTTTGTTCTCGGCACCGGTCTGCACAGCTACGGATTCGGCACCGGTGCGGTCGTACACTACCTGTTCCTGTTTGGCACCATCGACCTGATCCTGGTCCTCGTGTGTGTCGGCGTTTACTATCTGAGGTACAATCCCGGACCGGCGTGTGCCCGGGTTGCCAACCGATTGCACTAGCCACGCCGATACGAAGCGAGGACTCCTAAACTATGCGGCATGCGAGCCAACACCACTGTGATGAGCTTTCCCCCGATTGGACGTCCACCGAACAAGGGCGAGCCTGTCGACCAAGACGGCGAACGCTGCGGTATCTGGTGGTGATCGGCGTCCTGGCTGCGACAATCGCCGCAACGGCGTCGGCGCCGAGCCGCCAGGTTAACGCTTCCCAGACAAGCCGCTGCCTGGTCCGAATTCCGCAGGCCGATGGGCGCGACAATCCCGGAATGGACTTCTCGCAAGGGCCGTGGGCTGACGCCGCGATCGTCAGCGGGCTGCTTCAAATGGGCGGGCTGAGGATGTCCTCGCTGCCGACATGGGTGCACGTTTACTACACGCCCTCGACACTGTGGGTCGGTTTCCGCTGTGAGGGAACGCCTGGAGACCAGCTCGAGGCGCAGTTTACCCAACGCGATGATAAGGTCTGGCGCGACGACAGTGTCGACGTGATCCTTAACCATCTGGGCGACCCGGAGAAGTCGGCCCATATCTCCGTCAACTGCGCTACCGTGGTGTACGACGCTCTCGGCGGCGACGCTTCCTGGAACCCTGATCTGACTGTGCAGACGGCCAGGGACAGCAAGGGGTGGTCGGCCGTCATCGGCATTCCTTTCAAGGTCCTGGGCGCGGCCATGCCCAAGGACGGGCACGCTTGGGCCGTCAATTTCTGCCGGAGCACCTCGCGACGGCAGTTAACCTGCTGGGCGCCAGTTCTGAAGTCGTATGTCGAACCCGCTCGCTACGGCCGGCTGGTGTTCGGCGGTCGCCGGACCTCGGCCGCACAGATGCGTCAACTCGATCCGGTGAACATCGGTCGCAACAGGCCCTCGATCGTCTGCCCGGCAGGCAGCAGCGCGCGAATCATCGGTTATGACGACCGAGAGCACCCGATCCTTGACCAGCATGCGCCGATCGGTGCGGATGGGCGGTTTGAGTTTGTTCTGACTGAAGATCGCGTCCGCTCCGTCAGCCTGGCTGTGGCCGACGGCGCCGGCACGGAGTTGCTTCGCGGCGTCTATCCGATGCACTCGCCTCGGGTCTCCGAGCGAGCCAGGGTCATCGCGGCCCGCTTCGATGAGGCGACGCGCATGCTGCCGAAGTTCCGGGCCGAGGCTCGGGCCAAGGCCGAGCCGATCCTGGCCAGGGCACGGCCGCTTGTCGAGCAAGCCACGAAGCTGGCCTCCTCGCCGGAAACCAGTTCCGCCGACGACTGGCAGCGGCTCGCTTCCATAACAAACGACGCAGCCATACAGCTCGACGGCGTGACCTGCCATGCCCGCATGGTCGCGAAGCTGCCGGATGCCGAATTCGCGGTCGGACTTGAGAGCTCGATGCAGAAGGTGATGATCAAAGACCACCCGTTCGCGGGACGCTTCGATGATCACTACGTGCTTTCACTGGCAAGAAACGAGCACGAGGGGTTCCAGGTGGTGGTCATTCCGTTTGTCCGCGACCTGGTTGATGTGACGGTCAGCGCCGGACCGCTCAAGTCGGCATCGGGACAGGCGTTCGACGGAAAAACCGAGGTCTCGCTTGTCGGACACGTTGACGTCGCCGACGACCCGCCCTACGACGTCGACTACAAGGGCTGGTGGCCGGACCCGCTCCTCAGCTTCTTGCAGAAGAGCGATGTCAAGCAAGGTGAGCACGTGGCGTTCTGGATCGACGTGGCCACACGCGCGGAAACGAAACCCGGCGACTACGAGGGGACGCTGACGGTCACGGCTCGCGGCACCGCACCCATCCGCCTCAAGCTCAAGGTTCAGGTCTGGGATTTTGCCCTGCCCGACGGCACCCATCTGCGCAACGCCTTCACCTACAACGAAGGACCCACCGGCAACTTCTACAAAGGCAGATGGAACGACGAGATGAGGTATCGCTACTACGACTTCATCCTCGACCACCGGCTCAACATTGATCACCTCTATCGGCGGGAATCGCCTGAAATCGGTTTGCTCAAGTACGGAGCCGGGCGGGGAATGAACGCCTTCAACGTCGGCGGCGTGTTTCGACAGGGAAAAGGCGGCAAGGCCGACCCGACACTGTCTCAATACGTCCAGCAGTTGAAGAAGGCCGGACTGTTCGACAGCGCCTACGTCTACGGCTTCGACGAAGTGAAGAAGGAGAAGTTCGCCGAAATCCGAGAGGTGTTCGGCGAGATCCGCAAACGCTTCCCGGGGCTGGAGACCATGACCACCGCCATCGACCCGTCATTCGGCAAGGGGAGTGGTCTGCGCGGCGTCGTGGACATCTGGGTGCCGCTGACCGACAGCTATGACATCGAAGAGGCACGCCGGCTGCGACGCGACCGCCGGGAGATGTGGTGGTACATCTGCGTGGTGCCGACTCATCCGTATGCGAACTGGTTCGTCGAATACCCGGCCATCGAAGCCCGCCTGCTGACCGGGGCGATGAGCCACAAGTACGAGGTCGGCGGCTTTCTTTACTACCTGATCAACCTGTGGACGGGCAACAGCAAGCCGATCTCCAAAGGCCCTTACGCCGACTGGGATCCCGGCAGCCTGATCAACGAAGAGAAGAAGTACACGGCCAACGGCGACGGCAGCCTGCTGTGCCCCGGTCCCGACGGACCGCTTTCAACCATCCGGCTGGAAAACATCCGTGACGGCTTCGAGGATTACGAATACCTCTGGCTGCTGCGAGACACCGTTCAACGCGTTGGCGAGCGGCCGCAGACCTCCGTCAACCGAGCTTTCCTGGACCGCGCCGCCGCGCTGCTGGCCGTGCCGGACAGCGTGGTGACAACCACGATCAACTACACGCGAGATCCGCAGGAGGTTATCGACTTCAGGACCCGGCTGGCCGAGGCGATTCTCGAAGGGCAGGGTCTCTTGCGTTGAAGCGGGCAAACGCGGAGCGTTCCTTCATCGCGCAGGCGGATCAGCAGCCGGCCGAGTGGCCGCAGCCTTGAAATACTCCGGATTCCGCCCGCGCAGCACCCGCAGGCCTTCCTGCCAGAAGCCGGACAACGACGATTTGGCCGCGCCCCGCTGCGCGTGGCGAGAGGAACTTTCTTTCGGGTGAATGGTCGCACGAATGACCTGGCCGACCGCCGTTGAGGCCTCGGCCAAGACCTTTCCGTTCGGGGCGATGATCCGGCTGTGACCGTGAGAGCCCTCGTCCGCCCCGCCGTCGCCGGAGTTGCAGTGGATGACGCTGATCTGGTTCTCCACCGCCCGGCCGATGACCTGGCAACGGTAGTTATCCCATTTCTCCTGCGTCTTCGACTCGCAACTGATGTAGATGCCGACCTTCGCCCCGGCCAGGACGGGAATCCGGAATATCTCCGGATAACGCTCGTCGTGGCAGATCATGATCGTGCAGGGGACGTCATCGATCCGAAAGATGGCCGGCGCGTCANNAGGAAGAGCTCCGGCTTGACCACGTGCATCTTGGTGTAACGCTTGACCAGGCGGCCGTCGGGGCCGAACACAAACGCGCCGTTGTAGCGCTTCCCGTTTTCGAGATATGCCGAGCCGACAACCGCGTAAATGCCGATTCTGCCGCAGGCCTCCCGCACCGTCTCCAAAGCGACGTCGATCTGCCCCGGCCGTCAGCGTGCGGACGACCTGAGATCTGTAGGTGCTCAGCGAGCATTCCGGAAAAACGACCAGACGCGTGCCGGCGGCCGACTCATCCTCCAGTATCGCGATCATTCTGCGGGCGTTCTCGACCACATCCGCGGTGTTCTCAAACTGCACACACGCCACCTGCATGGCGTCCATACTCAACGGTCGCCCGGGCTCTCCATCGGACGCGGCCCACACAGGCGAAGACAATGCAGCGAATAAGCTGACGACCATGCTTTCGAAGGTCAGGCACCTCGCAGTCTTCACGACACCTCGCAATCGCCGTCTCTCATGAGGCGGCTTTGCGCCGCCGGTTCAGCTCCTGGCGGGCGAGAATCTCGATGGTCCGTATCCGGTCTTTGTAGGTGTTGTACTGATTGGCCTTGACGATCGGCAGGGCGGCATCGGTGTTGCCCGACCAGCGGCGGCACAGGTAGACCGGCTCCCAGACGCGCCCGACCTCGTACCGGCGGCAGAAACGCAGGCCGACCGCATAGTCCTCGCCGTAGCTGACGTTCGGCAGCGGATGGCGCCGCAGCAGGCTCGCGTCAAATGCTCGCGGGGCCCCGAAGCCGTTGACGCGGAGCACGTTGTTGCGACCGTTGTCCCGCGTCCACTCCCGGTGATCGATCAGGCCCGGAGGCAGTTCGTTCAAGTCAAAATCCACAAGCCGGTACGAGCCGACAACCATCGCGTAGGGGCCCCTTTTGAGCTCACTTACCATGATCGCCAGGGCATCGTCGCCGCCGTAGAGGTCATCGGAATCGAGTTGCACCACGTAGCGCCCGCAACGGGGGGAGGCAACAGCCTCGTTCCAGCAGCCGCCGATACCCAGATCCGTCCGAGTCGGGACGATATGGACGACCCGCGGATCGCCCGCCGCCAGGTCGCGGAGGATTTCGGTGGTCTGGTCCGTCGAGTGGTTGTCCACAATGATCACGTTGAACGCGAAAGGAACCTTCTGCGACAGAACGCTCTTGACGGCGTCGGCAATGGTCTTCTCGCGGTTGCGAACCGGAATGACCACGCTGGCTTCGACTTCAAACCGCTCGGACGGCTGCGGCACAGGCTCAAACTGTGGCTCGAGGTAGGCACCGATCCGCTTGAGATGCCCGGTGGCAACCTGCTCCCGCTCCAACTGCACGTCGACGTTCCGGGGGTCTACGTAGGCGAAATGCTCGTCGTGTTGACTGCGGCTCTCATTCTCGATGACGGTGTAGAGCGGCTCGGGGAGACGCAGCAGCGCATGATCGATGGACAACTTGAGCCGCAGGTCGTAATGAGCGGACCAACGGACATCGGCCGGTGAACCATGGCGCCCGGCGGCACTCTGCAGTGCCTTGCGAGACATCATACGAACCGGGCCGAACGCAAAGTCGTCGCGGATGCTGCCGAATTGATAATCAGCATTCGGATGGTCGGAGACGCCCGACTTGCCCGAGACGGCCTAGTCGGCATACACCATGCCCGCGCCGGTCTGCTCGGCCACGTCCATCATCCGCTCAAGGGCATATTGCCCGAGGCGGATCTCGTTGTCGCCGTCCACGAACAAGAGGTAGTCGCCGGTAAGCTTTTCGATGACCGACTGCAGGGCCGGGCCGCTGTCCGGCTGGTCGGTCGCGATGGCCTCAATCCCGCCGATCGTTTTCGCGCCCGGCGGAACGAGTGCCATCACTCGATCCACGCAGGCCGCGTTCGCGAACGGGGCAACCAATCTGCTCAGATCGCCCTTGCCGGCCCGTACCACAACAGTTGTTTTCGCCATTTCAGTTCCCAGTGTCCCGTCCGATCGACGGCCAACCGTCAATACGTAAGGATTGGCAGGATAACGGCTTTCTCATGGTCTTGTCAATGAATCCAGCGAGCGAACTGCCGCCGCCATGACGAACAGTCGATTCGCCGGGGCCGGGGCACGTGCGATGGCAGTCAGATGCCGAGCCCTGCGTCGGTGGGGCAAAGTGTCGACTCGGCACCACCTGCCGCGGGAGGCTTGCATCTGCTCTGATTCCCCTCTGGCGTATCGCTAGCCCATCCCCTGCTGACCGGCCGGCTCGACAGCCCATGTGGCACGTGCATCCCGCGCGGCTTGGATGAAGGCCCTGCGGTAGCGCACCAGGAGCACCAGCGCCCAGATCGAGAAGACCAGCGACACGACTGCGGTCACACACCCCAGCGTGCCAAACACTATCAACCCGACGGGAAACGCTGCAACGGTTCCGCCGGCGCCGGGACCGCCTGCTCCCCCGGTACCGGCAGCGGGAACGGTCATCGTCGCAAAGGCCGGCCCGAGAGCCATCGTCGTCGCCAGGAACAACATGCCCAGAACAGACATGATGACAAAACCCCACATGACGATTCGGGTCTGAGATGCAAGGTTGTCGTCAGGAATCCGCAGTGCCATTCGTTTCGCGTATACGAAGATGCACACCGTGACCATAAGACCGACCACTGCGGAAGGAAACGCGAGCAGCGTCCAGTAGAGGGACATTTGTGTGACAATCTGGGAAGCCACGGCGAGAACGATATTCAACGCTGAACCATAGCGAATAACAGCGCGGACATCGACGCCTTGCGGTTCTGCTTCGCGGGGATCCGGGGTCGTCACCTTCCAGTAGCCGATCAGGGTCACGAGACTGCCGACGAGACCAAGCATACCATAGGCCGGTTTATTCGTCAGTCCAGCCACACCGCCGGCAAACAGGCCGAGCACGAATGCGAGGATGAGACCTGCGACGATCCAGTTCATGCCGCTGGCCAAAGTCTCGACCCAGCCAGGATCACAGAAGCGCAGGTAATCACCTCGCGTCGAGCGGCCAATGGCCGTGCCGCATTCCGGGCAGCGACCGTCCGGGGAGAGCCCGCGCAGGTTGTACCCACAAGAAACGCAGGCGATATCCATGTCCAGTCGCCCGTCAGGCCCCAGCCGCAAGTCCGCCTGAAAATCGGTGAAAGCCGTCACGAAGTGTTCTCCTGTCGAAGTGACCGAGATACCCGGTCGGTTGGACGCAACCCCACAATCGGCCGCCGACTTCGGCGGGAAGTAGTCTACTGTCCCGCGGATACCAGATCAATCCGCAACCCAACAAAAGGAACCAAGGGCATCGCCCGCCAGATCCTGGCACAAAAAGCGAATCCACGTCCTGCAAGACAGGACCAGTGCCGTTCCTGAGAAGTGAGTGATGTACTGGCGGGCAAGCCGCCGGTGGTCGCCCTGAAACGACGAAAGCCACTCGGTGGCAGACCTGTCCCCGCGACATGAGATGTGAATCCGAACCCTGCGCAGGAATGGACGCGTTTCGCGACAGCCAGTATGCTGAGCCGCCGGTTGCGAAGCTGAAATCAATTGGTGTGAAAGGCGAAACACGCGGGACTGACCGGTGTCCACGACCCAAGATCTTGGAGGTGCTCTTGTGACTTCTGCAGCAACTCTCGCCGGAGGCGACAGGGAATTGGCCGTCCAGCTCTCCAGTGGCTACCAGACGATCCTCTCACAGCTTGAGCGCGTCATCGTCGGGCAGAAGCAGGTGATCGAGGAACTGCTGGTCACCATCTTCGCCCGCGGGCATTGCCTGCTGGTGGGCGTTCCGGGACTGGCCAAGACGCTGCTGGTCAGCACGCTGGCCGACACGCTCAACCTGACCTTCAAGCGGATCCAGTTCACGCCCGACCTCATGCCAACGGACATCACCGGCACGGAGGTTATTCAGGACGATGCGACCACGGGCGAGCGGCGGTTCAAGTTCCTTCGCGGCCCGATCTTTGCCAACATCGTCCTGGCCGACGAAATCAACCGCACGCCGCCCAAGACCCAATCGGCGCTGCTGGAGGCGATGCAGGAGCGGAAGATCAGCGTCGGCGGCGAAGACTACAAGCTGGACGACCCGTTCTTCGTGCTGGCCACGCAGAACCCCATCGAACAGGAAGGCACCTACCCGCTGCCCGAGGCCCAACTCGATCGGTTTATGTTCCTGGTCAAGGTCGGCTACCCGAGCGATGACGAAGAGAGTGAGATCGTCCGCCGGATGACCTCGCCAGCAACGTTCAAGGCCGAGGCCGTGCTGCAGCGCGAGCAGATTCTGGCCTTTCAGCAGTTGGTGCGGCGGGTGCCGGCGGCCGATGCGATGATCGAGTACGCCAAGCGGCTGGTACGCAAGACCCGCGTAACCGAAGCAGACACTCCGGACTTCATCAGCAGGTGGGTCACCTGGGGTGCGGGCCCACGGGCATCGATGAACCTGATCCTGGCCGCTAAGGCCCGCGCGATTCTGCACGGCGAGGCCCACCTGAGCTGGGACGACATCCGGGCGGTGGCCAAGCCGGTGCTGCGGCATCGGATCATCCTGAACTTCGCCGCTCAGGCCGAGCGGATCTCGACCGACGACATCATCGAGCAGTTGGTGGCACATGTGGGGGAGAAGGAATAGGGTTCAGGGTTCGGGGTCAGTGCGGACTCTGAGATCCCCCGAGACCCAAGTCCAGGAATGACCAATGTCGAAGCCCCAATGACCAATGAATGACGAATGTCGAAGCACGAATGACGAAGGAATGACGAACTCCGAATGTCGAAAAGGAGTGGTCCGGGGTGATGCATTCGTCCCGCCTCGGCGTGTCTTCGACATTCCGGTTTCGGGCTTCATTGGTCATTCGGAGTTCGTCATTGGGGTTTTGCCGACGGGGCGGGGTATGCCAACGCAACCGGTTTGACGTGGCGGACACCGAGGAATGGCCGGACGACGAGAAGAGAGACTGACCGACCGCAAGTACGTCGTGTTCGACGTACTCGATCACATTGCCTCGCTGGAAATGCGGGCCAGGGACCTGGTCGAGGGCACGATGGCCGGTTTGCAGCGCAGCCCCTACCTCGGCGCCAGCAGCGAGTTCGCCCAGCATCGGGCCTACGTACCCGGCGACGACACCCGGCATATCGACTGGAAGGTCTACGGCCGAACCGAGCGATATTACGTCCGGCAGTTCCAGGAAGAAACCAATTTCGTGGTGACCTTCATCGTGGACTGCAGCGAGTCGATGCGTTACGGATCGGGCGAGGCGAGCAAGCTCGACCATGCCTGCCTGCTGACCGCTTCGCTCTCCTATCTGGCATTGCGACAGTCCGACGCCGTCTCGGTCGCCCTGTTCGATGAGAACCTGATCAGTTTCCTGCCTCCGCGAACCTCGCTCGGCTCGCTTGGCCTCGTGGCATCGAGCCTAGAGACGATCAGGCCCGAACGGGGCACGAAACTCGAAACAGTGGTGCCGGTGCTGGTGGAGATGATCGGCCGGCGCGGCATCGTGGTGATCATCTCGGACCTGCTCGATGTCGGTTCGCCCGACGGCAACGACGACACAGCCGGCATTCTCAGGGCGATCCAACTGCTCCGCCACCAGCGGCACGAGGTCGTGGTGATGCACGTTCTCGACCCGCAGGAGCTGAGCTTCGACTTCGGCGGACGGGTTCGCTTTGAGGGAATGGAATCTCTGCCTGCCGCCGTCGCCGAACCGAATAAGATCCGCGCCGACTACGTCGAGATCGTCCAGCGGTTCCTCGCACAGACGAAGATGGATTGCGCCGGCACGCGATCAGATTATGTCCTGGTAAACACCGCCGAGCCGGTCGACCACTTGCTCGTCCGCTACCTGACGGCCCGTGGCAAGATCCGGGAGGGCCGGCGATGAGGCTGCTCAACAGCGAGTTGCTGTGGCTCCTGCCGCTGATCGCGGTGCCGATCCTGATCCACATCCTCATCCGGCAGCGACTGCCGCGCGTCCGCTGGGCGGCAATGACGTTCCTGATGCGGGCCCTGCGCAAGAACCGCCGGCGTCTGCTGCTTGAGACCATCCTCCTGCTCATCGTCCGAACCGCCATCGTCGCGGCGATCGTGTTTGTGGTTGTGCGGCCGGTGGCCCGAGCCGGCTGGCAATGGCTGAGCGGCCAGCGGCAGCGAACGGTCAGCATCATCGTGCTGGACGATTCGGCCAGCATGGCGGCATCGGACGGCATTCGCACTCGGATGGATCGAGCCGTCGTCCGAATCGAGGAATATCTGGACCAACTGCCCCCAGGCAGTGACGTCGCGGTCATCCTCGCGGCCGATCCGCCGGTCGACGTCATCCGCCAACCCACGCGCGACATCAACTATGTGCGTCAGACACTCACACAGCTCGCCCCGCGAGACAGCGCAGCGATGATCGCACAGGCGATGAGCAGCGCGGCCGACCGGCTCCGCGAAGAGAAAACACCCAACCGTGAAATCGTGCTCGTGACCGACGGCCAGGCGGCCGGCTGGCAAGACGATGATGCCAGGAAACGGGAGGCCTTTGCGACCGCCGGCGAGGTGGCCGAGGTCTTTGTCCTCGCCGTCCCCCAGACCCCTGCCGGAGATGCGGCCGTGACCGATTTGACCATCTCGGGCGGCCCCGACGCCCTCACCCCCTCGCTGGCGGCTACATTGTGGCCCACGTCGATCAGCGTGAGACTGACCGCATTGAACACGAAAGAACCGCTGGACACGGGCATCGACCTGTTCGTTGACGGCCGAAAAGTCACCCGCAAGCAGGTCCGCGTGCCGCCGGACCAGGATCTGATCATCAGCTTCGAGCATCGTTTCAACTCGCCGGGCGAGCATACCATTGCGGCCCGCTGCGACAGCGACCTGTATGAGCGGAACAACCAGCGGTCGATGCTGCTCAAGGTGCGCGAGCGCATCAACGTGTTGCTGGTGGACGGACGGCCAGGACACGACCCGGCGATGTCGGCCGGCGGCTTCATCCGCATCGCTCTCTGGCCGACAGATCCCCAGGAACCCGAAAGCGTATCGTTCTTCGATGTCCGAACGCTGTCCACCGGCAACCTGGAATCAGTCCAGATCGGCAGCTTTCCACTGATCATCCTGGCGGACGTGCCTGCCCTGCCGAGCGCGGCGATCGGGCAGATCAAGGCCGCCGTGCGCGACGGCTCGGGGTTGTTGATCATCGCGGGACCACAGGTCAATGCCTCGAACCTTGCGGCCATGTTCTTCGAGGGGGGCAGCGGCCTCCTGCCGGTGCAACTCGGGCCGCCGATCGACTTGCAGCCCACCGATCCGCCGGTCGGATTGGTGTTGAATGAACCGCTTGTTCCAGCCCTGTCGGCGTTTGACGACCCGATCCTGATGCGGGCGTTGTCCACGGCAACCTTCCAAACGGTGCGGCCGGTGGCAAGCGTGCAGGGCAAGAACGTCCAGACTTGGGCCCGCTTCACGCGAGGCGGAGCCGCCCTGGTGGCCAACACCTTCGGACAGGGAGGTGTGGTGTATTTCGGCGGATCGGCCGACCGGCAAGGCGGCGAGTTCCCGCTCTCGCCGGCGTTCGTGCCGTTCTTCCAGCAGTTGGCCTTCCATCTGACGTTCGGACAGGACGTGCCTCAGCAACCGGCCGGTCAGGCCCTTGAGTGGCACCTCGCCACAACCGACGGCATCAATCTCACCTACCCCGACGGCACAAGCACCCCGGCCGATGCCATGGTCGCCGAAGACCCGGCCACAGGACAACCCCGCGTTCTCCTCCCCTCGGCGCAGCTCGCGGGCGTGTACACGCTGACGTACAACGATGCGACGGGGACTCCGAGACAGGCAAAGAAAGCGGTGAACCTGCACGCC
>MTKZ01036407.1_pt1 | contig 16301 bp, 14 predicted proteins | sample 1042781 | NCBI WGS metagenome assembly MTKZ01 (sample SAMN06212207, study PRJNA360539) | anaerobic digester metagenome | biome: Wastewater treatment plant; material: sludge; isolation source: anaerobic digester fed with sludge from wastewater treatment plant | place: Denmark: WWTP Viborg ...
CTGGCCCGTTTTTTATCTCAATACACCCCCTCCACACGCATCCCATCTTATAAATGGAACACAAACCCGGACAGTGATAACTTTTGTGCCCTTTACCCGGGCGAAGACAGCAGCTGGGGAGAGCTGGTTTCTTCCGGTTGTATAAAGGCGTTGGCTACCATTAATCGCTCATCAACAATTTCAGATACACTTGATTTATATACATCCTCCGGTCTGTTCAAACCCCAGGAATTACCGTTGGAGGTAAGCCAGGCAGTCGAGGTTCAAGAAATTCCAAGTTACACTGCCATTTACTCAGGTGAAGCCGGTATTCTTGTTTCCCCGGTTCAGGTGGCAGTTGCAGCGTCCACATTATCCAATAACGGCAGGGTAGTAACCCCCCAGATCACCATGGCCTACAAGAGACCGGAAAGTGACTGGTCACTTATCAACATTGGTTCAGAACCTCTGATCGTCCCCGATTTTGAAGCCGGAAAGGCAGTAGACCTGCTTACACATGGTAATTTTCCGGGCTGGGAGTTATCGTCCTACGCCACGCACAAAGAGGCGAAAATAGCCTGGTATGTAGCAGGGACGCCTGTAGATTGGCTGGGGACACCCGTGACCCTGGTGATCGCCCTCGAAGACGGAACAGCGCTGGATGCGCGTAGAATTGGACAAGAATTGTTCCTGGAAGCAACCGATAGACTGGATTAAAACAAAAAAGACTGGTTGTTCGCCAGTCTTTCTATTCTCTACTTATTGTGTGATGCGCAGGAAATGCCGTTTGCCCACCTGGAGCACACCATCCTGAATGAGGATCGCCGCAGGATCCTCAATGACCGTCCCATCAAAGCGTACACCTTTTTGTTCGATCAGCCGCCTGGCTTCACTTTTGCTTTTTGCCAACCCCGCCCCGATCAAAACATCAACGATTGAGTCGCCTTGTGCGTATTTGAAAGCAGGGATATCCTCCGGTATACTACCTTTCTGAAAAGTTTCTACGAACAATTTTTCAGCACGGCCAGCTTCCTCTTCCCCGTAAAAAGCAGCCGCGATCTCCCTCGCAAGGCGCATTTTAGCATCACGTGGGTGCAGCGTACCGGATTTGATCCCGTTCTCTATTTCGGAAATCTCTGGTGGTGTAAGACGGGTGGTCAGGCGGTAGTAAACGCCCATGGCGAAATCAGGGATGCTCATCACTTTACCGTACATATCTCCTGCATCTGTGCTTATAGGTACGTGGTTTCCCAACGACTTACTCATCTTTACCACGCCATCCGTTCCGGGTAGTATGCCGAGGATGATGGCGATATTCGGCTGCATTCCCATGAACTCCATGATCTTTCTGGAAGCGGTCATGATATTGAAAAGCTGGTCGGTACCGCCCACCTGTACATCAGTCTTGAGGGAGTACGCGTCAAACCCCTGCATAAGTGAGTAGAAGGTCTCATGCAAGTACACCGGGTCACCCTTCTCCCAGCGTAATTTAAAATTCTCACGCGTGAGGAATTGCTGGATCGTAAAATTGGATGCCAGGCGAATAAGATCCCGGAAATTAAGGCCGGATAACCATTCGGCATTATAGCGGATGTGCGTTTTTTCAGGATCGAGAATGCGGAACGCCTGTTCCGCGTATGTCTTCGCGTTAGCTTCCACTTCCTGTTGTGAAAGCTGCGGGCGCAACACATCTTTGTCAGATGGATCACCGATCAACGAAGTGTAATTGCCAATCACGAATGTTACATCATGGCCCAATTCTTGAAATTGGCGTAGTTTGCGCATGGGTACTGTGTGGCCGAGGTGCAGATCTGCTTTTGTCGGATCAAAGCCGCAATAAACACGCAACACCCTTCCTTCTTTCTGGCAATCCTGCAAACGCGTCCGCAGCTCTTGCGCCATCTTAATTTTCAGGGTTTCATCGCCATACTCAGTACCCTGCATCAGGTATTCAACCTGTTCGTTTATGTCCATTGCGACCTCCTTCTTTAGGTTTGATTGAAGAGGATTATACCAGTGTGATGACCAGCGAACACGATTGAATTAGCCCTAAAACATAATAAATATGCCAAGGGTGCGGCTACGCGCAATATATCGCTTGATTTTTCTAGCATGCTATAATGATATTTATTAGTTATGGATAAGCCTGTTCTTGTTCTTAACTCCAATTACGAACCGATCAATGTGTGCGGGTACCAGCGGGCGGTCGGGTTAATGCTGATGCACAAGGCCACGTTAATCCTGAATGGTCGCGGCGTCCTTCATAGCGCTAATAACGCTTTTCCCATTCCATCGGTGATCAGGCTTGCCCACATGGTCAACCGCCCACGGCAAAAAGTAGCCTTATCCCGACGCGAAATCTTCCGGCGTGATCATTTCACCTGCCAGTACTGCGGAAAAACTACTCCAAACCTTACCGTTGATCACGTAATCCCCAGGCACCTGGGCGGTGCGCATGAATGGAAAAACCTGGTTACCGCCTGTTACTCCTGTAATCATCTAAAGGGAGGACGAGGGTTAAATGAAACCGGGATGACCCTGCTGCATCAACCAAAGGAACCGCCCAGTTCAGCTGGTTATATATTTGCCCGCTATCTGACCGATAATCGTGAATGGGGTGATTTTTTGGAGGGCTGGTAAATAACTTATACGATCAACATATCTTTTGCCAGTAAAACCTGCCCGTTAAAGTGTTTGGCAGCTTCATCTAGCAATTTATTTTCATCCTGGCGGTTGTCATAATGAATAAGGATTAGTTTTTTCACTCCCGTTTCACGGGCGATCATACCCGCCTGCTCCGGTGATGTGTGTCCCTTTCCTGGCCCGGCTGATTCCATTAACAGAACGTCAGCGTTATGTGCCAGCTTATGTATGTTGTCACAAGGTTCAGTATCACACGAGTATGTGATCACTCTTCTATCGTCCAGTTCAACTCGCAACCCGAGCGTAGGCACCAGGTGTAAGACCGGTAACGCGTCAATCCGGCAGTTTGAGTCGACAATGAAACCGGCATTTCCCTCATCTGGAATCACATTGAAATGCACCGGAAACATACCGGTCCAACTTTCCCAACTGAAAACCTCCAGGAGTTGCCTGGCTTTTTCCAGAGTGACCTGCAGCCCATGGATGGTCAACGGATCAGTTCGTTTCTCCAGCCACATATCCATGATCAATAAAGGCAGGCTGCCCACGTGGTCTGCGTGGAAATGGGTCAGCACCACGTCGGTCACGTTGAGGATTGATTTACCCGTCTCCACAAGTTTAGACACCGGGTTGTTTCCGCAATCCACCATGATCACTCTATCTGCGCTCTCGATCAACAGGTGCGTGTTCTCCTGACCCGGTTTGGGAACTGCATTAGCTGATCCCAAAATAAGAAAACGGCTCATAGTGACCTCCAGTGATCAATTGCTTTCTACAGCCAGCACAGACTAGTCAGCAGTGGTTTCCGGTTTACTTGACTTGTTTTTGATCGTGTGACGGAAAATCAAGACGATAATTGACGCGGAAAAAACGATCGCCATCAAAGCCTGGTTGCTGTTGATACCGGCAATGGGTGAATTGACGATGCGGATAAACTCCAAAAAGAAGCGGCCGATCGCGTATACGATCATGTAAATGAAGAAAACATCGCCTGATTTGAGCTGGTCTTTAAACCTCCTGGAAACCCAGAGCAGCAAGGTCATGTTCAACAGGTTCCAGATAAACTCGTAGAAAAAGGTCGGGTGATATCGTTCCACGTTCATGTACCCAGGTAAACGGTGTGCTTCATCGATCTTGATCGCCCAAGGCAAATTGGTAGGCATACCATAGACTTCCTGGTTGAAGAAATTGCCCCAACGGCCGATCGCCTGTCCAAGCGCGAGCCCGGGTGCCATGATGTCCAACCAGGTTAGGAAGGCGAGTTTTTTTCTGCGGCAATAGATCCAGAGTGCCAAAGCACCTGCCATGACCGCGCCGGGAATCCCCAGACCGCCCTTACGAATATTGAGTATTTCTAGCGGACGTAGAAAATATGGATTTTTCCCATCGATCAAAAGGGTCGAATCAGGGGTCAGTACATGCCAAAGTCGCGCACCGATGATACCGGCCATTAATACCCATGGCAGCAGATCCCAGATGATCTCCCCGTCGTATCCTCTTCGCTTCGCCTCGCGTGAAGCAAGAACAGCGCCCAAAAGTGCACCACCGATTATGATGAGTGCGTAAAAATAGATTTTGATTCCAAAGATCGTAAAACCATTAATCATAGTTCACCTCTTAATTGAGACGATTCACTTTCCCGTGCCTGTTTACGAACATTGAGAATGCGCTGGATGGCAGTGAAATTCGCCAGGATGGCGATAATCCACATGGCGATCAATGGTTTGCCAATGATCAGGAAAAGCACCAACGCGATCATACGTTCAACGCGTGAGAGAATACCTACCTTGGCAGTAAAAGCCTGCCCTTCAGCCCTCGCGCGCGTGTAAGAGACCATCACACTGCCAGCCGCGGCAATGAAAACCAGCACACTGGCCAGTTTATTACTCTGACCCACGTAATAATAAAGCAATCCACCCATCATGAATAATTCAGCATAACGGTCAATTACGGAATCGAAGAATCCGCCGAAGCGGGTTGGCTTTCCCAGTTGCCTTGCCATTGCACCATCCACAGCGTCAAAAGGCGCACCCACCAGCAGGATCAAACCCGCAACCAGAAACTTTCCCATCCCGGCGAATATAGCTGCAGTGATTGTAATAACCAGGCCCAGGATGGTGACCATATTGGGTGTCAGTCCCAACTTCAGGAAAAACGAAGCAACAGGATCAAGTACAACCTTGAAAGTGCTGCGCATGAATTGCTCAAAAGACTTTTTTTTGTTTTCCTGACTGTTGTTTTGCTCACTCATTCCAATACCTGCCAATAGAAGCGAATTTTACTACACTAATGCGAGCTCACCCATAATCTATCGATCTACATCGTTATCGTAATCGTCATGGAAATTATCATCATCCTCGTCGGTTCCGGGCAAAACATCTCTTTCTTTCCCACTGCCCACTGCCGGTCCGATCACTCCCATCTCTTCCAGGTCATCCATCAACCTTGCTGCCCGCGGGAACCCTATGCGCAGTCTGCGTTGCAAAAGGGAAGTCGAGGCTTTTCCAACCGCCCGGACCACTTCAATGGCTTGTTCCAGCAAAGCATCGTTATCCGAACTACCGACCTCCTCCACCAGTTCCTCCCAGGGAGCAGGTTGGGCTTCCACCAGGTGTGGAATACTCTGCCAGTGCTTCAAGATCTTTTCAATCTCGTTGTCGCTGACAATGACCCCTTGCAGGCGCAGCAAGCCTGATTTTACCGGATCGAGGAAAAGCATATCGCCCCTGCCGAGCAGATTCTCGGCACCATTTGCATCCAGGATGACGCGAGAGTCGATGGAGGATGCCATGGCGAACGAGATGCGCGCCGGGAAGTTCGCTTTGATCAGCCCGGTGATCACATCTGTACTGGGGCGTTGAGTTGCCACAACCATGTGAATACCGGTGGCGCGTGCCATTTGAGCTAACCTGATCAGGCTGTGCTCCGTCTGGTCTGGTGCGCTCATCATCAGATCCGCCAATTCATCGATCACGATAACGATCCTTGGCAGGGGTGGTTTTCGCTTCTGCCGCATTTTCTGGTTGTACCCCGCCAGGTTTCGCGCCCGCACTTCGGCCAGCAACCGGTACCGCAGATCCATTTCCATTTGCGCCCAGCGCAATACTGCCAGCATCCGTTCCAGCTCGGTTTCAACCTTGCCCAATAAGTGCGGTAATCCGTTAAACCGAACCAGCTCCACCATCTTCGGGTCCAGCATCACCAGACGCAGATTGCGTGGTGAGTTGTTCATTACCAGGCTTGTCATTAACGCGGTGACACACACCGACTTTCCTGAATTGGTCGTGCCGGCGATGAGCAGATGCGGAAGTTTTTCCAGATCTGTCTTTACAGGCTCGCCTGAAACATCCCTTCCCAGGGCGACCGAGAGCGGGGTGAGGTTATTTTGATATTGATCCGATTGCAAAATCGCTTTCAACCGTACAAATGCATTGTCCTCATTGGGCACTTCGATACCCACGTAAGATTTACCGGGAACCGGAGTTTCAATACGCAACCGTTGCGCAGAAAGCGCCAGCGCCAGGTCGCGCGAAAGGCTGGAGATCCTGGAGACTTTAACCTTCTGCCTTGTCACGCTCCCGTCCGCCGCAATTCGTTCCGTGTAACCTGGTTCCACTGCGTATTGCGTGACCGTGGGGCCAACCCGAAAACCGATCACGCGCACAGGCACTCCGAATTCGGCTAGTTTGTGTTCTATGATCAGCGCATTTCTTTTTATCAGGTCCTGATCCGGTGGAACTATAGTTTCTTCCATTAACAGATCCAATGGCGGCAGCAGACCGCCGGGACCTGTTTCAGGTTCTGAAATGCGGTCAGTTTTCGCTATTTCTGTTTCAGCAACTCGGGGGGTGGTGATTTTTACCTGAACTTCATAGTCCAACTTCCCACGCTCCATGTTCTTTTGTTCAGGCTGCGTCTTTCGGGGCTTACCTTGTGAAAACTGATGACGAAGACCGGTAAAAGTACCTACCACACGCTTATAACCGCCGCCAAGGTAAACCAGCAGGGCTAGAAATGAAATCAGGTAAAACAAAAACGTTCCGCTGCGGGTAAAGTACGGAATCAGGAATTGCGCCAGACCCCATCCAAACACACCACCATCCAATCCATTGGTTGATCTTTCAACGGATACTCCACCAATGAAAGCCAATAGTGGAAAGATAACGATGAGCAATGCTTCAATTGCCATTAATTTACCAAAAGAAACAAGAAGTTGCTTACCAGCGCTCTGACGGAAAGACAGCAGGCTTAACCCTGCCAGCAGGATCACAGAAATGTAACTGCCGTAACCAAAAGCATGCCGCAGGAATTGGATCCACGAATTGATCAGTGTACCCCGGCTTAAACCCAGCAGACCCAGCAGTGTCAGCACAGTTAATAATGCCAGAAAGGTCCCCAGCAGGTCCCAGCCAAAGCGTTTTAGATTGTGCAGAGCGCTTTTGGATTTTTCGAGGATAACAGGCAGGATATCGGGTTCATTTTTCCCGTCATCCTGACCAGCTTTCTGACGCACAGACCTGCCATGAGGTTGTGGATTACCGCTCGCCGTTGTTTTCTTTTTTGCGGGTACTTTTGGGTTGGTTCCGGGTTTGTTACTCATTCTTCCGATATCAATCCCAGGCCAAGCCTACGGCGATCTACATCCACGTGCAGTATCTTTACTTGAACCCGGCTCCCAGGTGTAAAAAACCTGGCCAGATCTTTACTGCGCATATGGTCAGGCAGTGACGAGATGTGGATCAACCCTTCAACGCCTTCATCAAGTCTGGCGAAAACACCAAAACGCATGACCGAGGTGATTTCAGCCGGGACTATATCCCCAGGTTTATAGATTCTTACCAGCCTGTCCCATGGGTTTGGAGTCAGGCGTTTGATACTCAAAGCGATCCTGGCATTGGTTTCAGTAATTTGCAGCACAATCACTTTTACCTTCTGTCCAATCTTTAATAGATCGGCCGGGTTTTCCACTCTGCCCCAGGACATTTCTGAAACATGGACCAGGCCTTCAACACCACCCAGGTCAATAAACGCCCCGAAGTCAGTCAGGTTCGTTACCACACCACAAGCAACAGCTCCTAGTTTTAACTGATCGAAGAGTTCCCTGCGTTTCCCCTCACCAGCCTGGGCGGCTCTTTCTGAAAGAACGATCCGTTCATGTTCCATCTCACATTCGATGATCTTCAGGTAAAGCGACTTACCCACGTAGTCAGCCAGATCCTGCTGGTTTTTTTCTGCGCTTTCATCAATGGGAAGGTCAATCAGGTGCGAAATTGGAACGAAACCCTGCACCCCGGCTGCTTGTACCAGTAAACCTCCCCGGTTAAACCCTGTAACCTCCATCAATATCACCTGGTCTCGTTCATAGATCGACCTGACGCAATCCCAATCGATCTCGTGTGAATTCTTTTTGTCACAGGGTTGGCAATTGATGGTTTTTTCTTCGTGATAGACCTTCGGTTCATCCGCAAGAACAGATGCCCACCACCCTTCATCCATATCCTGTTCAGATGTGTGTTGCTGTTGTTTCGCGACAATGTCCGCCATGTAAATCCCTCCCGACACAATAAAAGCCGATAATGTGAACTAATCCGGTTCTCTCCCCGACGTTCTCATCTCCATTTGAACCAGAATATCCGCGATCTTTTCTACTGCCACTTTCTGCTTTCGGTAAAGATCGGCTTCCGATACCGCCAGCTTGATGGCGATCTCCCTGACCTTTTTCCCCTCCATAAACTTCATATCCAAAATATTATACAATAACCACTCACCCGTGAACTTTCTTTCGCCGGCTGGTTTTAATTGCTCGAGCGCGGTTCGCAGCACGCTGCGCAGGGCATTGATCTCATTGCCGTCATTGGCATTCAAAGCATCCCGCACTAGTTGTAGTTTCATTAATGGGCTTTCAGTTAATTTTGGGCCTCCCCAGTAATGCGTCAGTGCACCTTTTACCCAGGTGGTCAGCTCTTTTTGTTCGAGCCAGTCCACGTCTTCCAATAATGCCTGCTGGTTGTACCTCCCAGCCGCCCTTAATCTCTGAATGAGTTTCTCTTGCGGGTCCAGTCGCTCCAGTATCTCAAATACCTGCTCAAGCAGTTCCCGATCACGCAGGGCGACCCCAGCCCTTTCCGCCAGGCGGTTTATGGCTTCGCCTGCTTCAGGTTCAAGGGGCAATCGATCCCCCATTTCAAGTATCCCCAGGTATCCGTAAACCCGTTCACTGTTACCATTACCATTACCATTGCCACCGTTACGCAAGGGGATCAACATATCGTTTCCGCTTACAATGTAACTCGCACTGCCATCGATATTTTGCAGGGCTTCCTCAAGTTGATCCATTTTTACGGCATCGGGTGCGTTTTCCCGGGTATGTTCCACAACGTTGAGTCCATCCTCATTTAACTCCACCAGATAAGCTCCTGCAGCCTGGACCTGGTCTGTCACCGCTGAAAGAACCATTTCAATAAACTGTTTTAGATCGTTTCTGGTGATGATCCGCTCTTCCAGGGATTGGATGAACCGGAAATCATGTTCATCCTTGTCATAAACCAGCCACCTTTCAATGTACGGGAAAAATAAAGTAATGGCATATTCGCACACAAGAACCATTACGACCATCATGATCAAAGCCAACGCCTCAAAAGATCCACCCATCGCCTCATTGGCGCGGCGAATGATCGTCATCACGCCCAATGCCAGGCTTGCGGTGATCGGTCCGCGGAGCGTCCACTTGATCAGCCGGCTCTTCACTACCCGATCCGGCCAGGGAACGCCGAAGAAAGCCACCGCGTAAGCCATGAGAAAGATACACAACCCTAAACCAGTTGTCACGACGATGGTAATGAACCAGAACAGCAAGGTTCGCACAGCAGCAAAATCAGAACTGTAAAGCAGGAACGGAAAAGCGCCCACCACTGGTCCGATGGCGCCGATGGCAAGGTATAACATACGGCGTTTGCTGGTACGTGTAAGGGTCCGTTGATAGGCTCTATAAAAATTGATCCAGGCAAGGATCAAGATGACCGCGTAGTAAATTGTAAATAGTGTGGTAAGCAACGTGGGTTGATGATGCGGCGCTGGCGGGTTACCGGTGACCAGGTCACCAAGGAACCAGGGCGTAAACAACAGAGCGACCATCATCACAGACGCAAAATAAGTGGCACGAATTGCCCATTTACGTCGCCAGCGAGAAGGCAACCCCGTGGTCGCGAGCAGTGCATCAGAAAAATTCAAGTAAGTGGCAGGCAGAAGGATGATACCGATCCACTGCACCCTCAGCCAGAAGTCTATCATGTAGGCTTCTTTGCTTGTAGCGCCAAAAGACTCCATGGAGAAAACGATCACCAAACACAACATGATCGCCATAAATGCGCGTGCAATCCGTTCCCGCAGGTTGAAGGTAAGGCTATAAAGCAGTAACGCAAAGGCTGTAATAGCGATTCCAGCTGTAAGAATCTGGCTGATCGTTCGGGATACCGAAATTAATTCACTCATCCAGCTGTTCAAAACAGGCCTCTTACTTAAGCTGGCTCAAAAAAAAGAAAACCATATCGTGGTTGGCATAGTAATGATCCGCCATGCCTGCAAACTCAAAACGCAATTTACGCGTCAAAGAGATCATTGGATGATTCTTCGCCGGTATTTCCAGTATTAATCGGGTCATGCCACGCTTCTTCAGCCAATCCTGCGCCGCGTAGATTAGTGTGGTGGCGATCCCCTGGCGTCGCATTAGTTGCGTGACCACAACGTCCCGAATCACCGCGGATTCCTGGTCAACGTTCTCATCCAGGATCAGGTAACCCACCAGGTTGTCTTCACACCTCGCGACCAGGAAAAGCGTATGTTGCGTCCATGTATCCTTCAGTGACTCCGCACGACGTGGATAAGCCAGGCGTAATACCCTCGGCAAGCGGATTTCTCTCAAGTCAACGTTGATTTGATCTTTATTAATAATGGTGTTGAGTTGCCACACATGGGTAGTTTCGCAGGAATGGTCTATACCTTCCAAAATTGCGATGTCATTCGATATTGCTGGTCTGATCTCAATTTCGGCCATTTTTTACTCCGGCGCTTCAATTTTTACCTGGATCATGCAAGCGGGTAAAGGATTATTTTCATTATCATTCACAACCAGTCGCAACTCGTAATCTCCGGGTACCAGCCCGCTGGTATCCCAGGCACCACCCAGCAGGTCATTTTTTACAATCGTATTTCCTGCCGCGATCGTTGTCCAGTTATCACTGCCCATTGGGGCAAATTCATATTTATAAAAGCCCAGGTTTTTCACATTGACAGTACCTTTCAATTCCACCGTCCCGCTGATCGTATCACCGTTGCGCGGATCGGTCCAATCCAGTTGATCGGGGATACATCCGCGGCTGAAATAGGAGGTGATGGTGGGAATAAATCCCTGGGCTGTGATCACAACGGTCGGCGCAGGTGTTGCTGTAGGTGGTTGCTGGGTAATGTCGATGGTTGGAGTGGCCAATTGCTGAATACCCGGTACAGTGGGGGTTATGAATGTGTTGACGATGAACAGACCGGCCATCACAAGAACACCGAACACGACTACAGTCAAACCCTGGTTGAATCTACGCTGTGAATGTTCCTTTTCCAGGCCAAAAATACTCCCTGACCATTCTCGCCAGGCGGTATAAGTCCGCCGTGCTGAGATAAGAATGATCAGTCCTGAAACAACATAGAACAGGATCTCATATTTGGAAAGGAATCGCAGCAAACTATTCACGAAGACCCGCTATCAACAAATCCGGCACAGCATTATCACGCGGAAAGAGATTCCAAAACTCCACGGATGATAGCGGTTAGCTTGGGTACGATCAGATTCCCGGCTTCGAGTACTTCTTCATGGGTGGTAATTGTGCTACCATCAAGATTAGCCTTGTTGCTGATGCCCGATAACCCCATCACGCGGGTTTTGCCATGCCGAGCCACAATAGTTTCGGGTACCGTTGACATGCCTACCGCGTCAGCGCCAATCTTCCGCAGGAAGCGAAGGTCAGCCGGTGATTCGAAGGATGGACCAGCCAGGCAGACATAGACTCCTTCATGTAGATTGATCTGATTGGCTTTAGCCACGACTTTCGCTTTCTCGATCAGCTCATAATCGTACGGACGGCTCATGTCGGGGAAGCGTTCGCCAAATTCCGCCATATTAGGCCCGCGTAACGGGTTCAGCCCGCCCATCCCAATCATGTTGATGTGGTCAACCAGCAGCATCACATCCCCCGGCACGTAATCAGGGTTGATCGCGCCTGCTGCGTTGGTCAGGATCAGGATCTCGATCCCCAACCTTTGCATCACCCTGATCGGCAAGGTCACACGGTCGATGGCATACCCTTCATAGTAGTGCACGCGGCCTTGCATCACCAGGCTGGGCACGCCAAAAAGGTCACCAATCACCAGACGACCGGCATGCCCGTGGATGGTGGAAACCGGCCAGGAAGGAATTTCATTAAATGGGAGAATGGTTGGATCAGAAACCGCGTCAGAGAGTTTCCCCAACCCGGAGCCAAGCACCAGGCCAATCCTGGGTTTGATCGTGATCCTGTCACGGATGTAATCTGCTGCAGCATCAATTTCATTTAAAGTAATAAAAGGTTCCATTGGCACCTCTATCTGAAATGCAGTTTATGGAGTTTAGAAGAATTATATCAGAATGAGCATTAACGATGGATCACCCGATCAACCGGCCAACACTTGTTCAAAAGCTCGAATGGTGTAATCCACATCTTCCAAAGTGATCCAGTAGTGTGTCACCAGTCTAAAGCGGCGGCTCGCCACAGCCCCCAGCTTTACGCCAAGTGCGTTGAGCTTTTCAACCACCTGCCGTGTGGTTAGATTTATCTCAGCAGAGAGCGAAGGAAAGACCATGTTCGTCTGTGGAAAACCCATTTCGAATTGGATGCCAGGGATCTTAGCCAGCCCCTGTGCCAGTCGTGCGGCCTTTTCATGATCCTCATTCAACCTGCCGGTCATTTCCTGCAAGGCAACGATACCAGCCGCCGCCAGGATACCCGCCTGGCGCATTCCCCCACCGAGGATCTTCCGCGTTCTCAGACCCTGCTTGATAAATTCATGCGAACCGCATACAACGCTGCCGACAGGAGCGCATAACCCTTTGCTCAGACAAAAAGTGACACTGTCGAAAGGGTCCGCAACCTCGATAACATCCACACCTAAAGCGGGTGCCGCGTTGAACAACCTGGCTCCATCCAGGTGCAAATGCAAGCCATGCGCATGCGCCAGTTCGGCGACTGCGTGGGAATATTCAAGGGTCAGCACGGTTCCTCCGCAGCGGTTGTGTGTATTTTCCAGGATCACCATGCGTGTGATCGGATCGTGAATATCATCCGGCCTAATGGCCTGTTCAATTTCGGAAAGTAATAACGAACCGTCCGGCTGGTTGGGTAGTGTGTGCGGGAACACTCCCCCCAGCGCTGAGATCCCGCCAGCCTCAAACAGGAAGGTATGCCCCAGGTTCCCCATGATGACCTCGTCACCCCGCTGGCACACGTTTAATACCGAAAGCAAGTTGCCCATCGTGCCGGAGGGCACAAATAATCCAGCTTCTTTCCCCAACATGGCAGCGGCCAATTCCTGTAGCCGGTTGACCGTTGGATCTTCCCCATAAACATCATCGCCCACCTCGGCCGCAGCCATGGCAGCGCGCATCTTTTCAGTCGGTTTAGTGACCGTGTCAGAACGCATATCAACGATCTTCATATGAGACTCCATGTTTTTTAGATAAATCATCCAGCACGGCTTTCAATTCCTGCGGCAATTCTGCAGTAAAGGTCCTGGATACTTTTTCACCAGGCAGGATGATAGAAATCCTTGCAGCGTGTAAAAAATGCCGCTCAATTTCCACGCTGTTTTTTTTGTGCCCATATACAACATCCCCCACGATAGGGCAATTCAAGAACGCCATGTGCAGCCTGATCTGATGTGTACGACCTGTAAAAGGATGCGCTTCGATCAGGGTATGCTCAGGAAATTGTGCCAAAGTTTTATACTCGGTCACCGCAGACCGTCCCCGCCCTTCAGAAACCACCGCCATCTGTTTGCGATGCGCAGGATCTCGGGCAATGGCTGCTTCGATCCTTCCGGTCGGCGTGGGCGGCTTGCCATCCACCAGGGCCAGGTAAATTTTCTCGACTTTACGCAATCTGAACTGATCCTGCAACCAGCGCAGCGATTGATCATTCTTCGCGATGATGATCAGACCAGAGGTGTTTTTGTCGAGCCGATGAACGATACCCGGCCGGATTTCTCCACCTATCCCCTGCAAGTCATCAAAGCTGCCCAGCGCAGCGTGAACCAAAGTACCGCTGGAGTGACCAGGTGCCGGGTGTACGACCATGCCGGCGGGTTTGTTAATGATGACCAGGTCATCATTTTCGAATACAACGTTAAGAGGGATGGATTCCGCCTGCAGTTCAACCGGCTCGGCATCGGGAATGCGAATGCTGACCTGTTGGCCGGCTTCCAGTACAAAACCGTTTTTTATGACCGGTAGTGAGTCCACCGAAACCGCTCCATCTTTGATAAGTGACTGCAGACGGGTACGGGAGAGCTCAGGCAGTGATCGCACCAGGAATTTATCCAACCTGGTTTCCTGACCGGTCTGAACCGTAAAGACTTTTTCCTGGCTGCTCAATTTAAATTTCCATTTGAAGTTTCGGTGGGTGCAGCTTCTGCCTGGCGGTTTTTTTCACGTTTTTCCTGCATCCATACACCGAACAGCAGAATGATCACACCTACTGTGATGCAGGCATCAGCCACGTTCCAGACTGGAAAATTACCCACTGAGACAAAATCGATCACATGACCAAAACGGATCCTGTCAACGAGGTTGCCGATCGCGCCTCCTAATTCCAACATCAACGCCAGCTTGAGCAGCCCATCCTGCTCTTCGAGTTTCTGGTAGTAGTAGACGATCATCCCTGAAACAACGATCGCCAGCCCGATGAAAACAGGGTTCATCCCTTGCAGCATTCCGAAGGCCACCCCTGTGTTGCTCCAATGAACGATGCGCGCAATTGGCGTCAGCCAATCCCACGGTGACCAGATTCCGCCGTAGGGGATGTTTGTTACCACTAGCCATTTGGTTACCTGGTCTATCACCACGATGAGTCCAGCAACGATAAACAACCAGTACGATCGTTTTAAAAAGGCTTTCAATCGCTTCTCCAGTAATTTGATGAGTGAATTTTACCGCACTATTGTTAAGAGACTTTCAGGGGCTCCTGTATTGGAGCCCCTCGGATTAGACTTTTTTGATCCCGATCAGCACCTTTTCCGTGTCAAAGGCATCCTCAGCGGTGAACATCTCCTCGAGAGGCATTTTATTCACCAATTCTCTGGTCAATGTCTCCGTCATGATGTACTCTTTGAAGTCTTCAATTGCCCTCTGCAGCACGGGTGTTGCAGTGTAAAACAACTTGATCCGGTCCGCAATATCCAGGTCCGCCGCTTTGCGAAGGTCTTGCACACGCCGCACAAATTCGCGTGCCAGTCCCTCTGCGATCAGTTCAGGTGTAAGCTCTGTGACCAGGGCTGCCAGGTAAGCTCCCTCTGAAGCCACTGAATAACCTTCTCTGGCCTGAAGCCTGACCTCCACCTCCTCAGGCAGGATCCCAAGCTCTTTTCCGTTGATCTGCAGCGAAATACTCACTCCCGAAAGCAGTTTCAGCGCGGTACTTTCGGCATCCATCCCCAGAATTGCTTTGCGGATCTCAGGGAAGAGGCTGCCATATTTCTGCCCCAGTTGCTTTGGAAGCGGGTTGAGGGAATAACTCACCGCTTCTCCGGCGGCATTAAGCAGCCTGACCGTCTTGACATTCAACTCATCGGCAAGCAATTCTGCGTAGCCCGCGATCACTTTTTCCTCTTCCTGGTTGCTGACCGAGAAGGCCACCTCGGAGAGAGGCTGGCGAACCTTGCGGTTAGCCTTATTGCGCGCAGCGTGCCCCAGTGAAGTCATTCTCATCACCAGGTTCATTTCTGCGTTCAGTTTTTCATCGATCAGCGCTGGATCGTGCTCCGGCCAGGCAGCAAGGTGAACGGACTCGGCCACCGCGCTATCCACCGAACCAACCAGGTTCAGGTAGAGTTCATCCGCGATGAACGGCATGGTGGGAGCCAGCAACTTGCTAAGTGTGACCAGGCATTCATAAAGTGTCGAATAGGCCGCGTTCTTATCCGCGTCTGATTCACTCTTCCAGAAGCGCCGGCGTGATCTGCGCAGGTACCAGTTAGAGAGCTGTTCCACGAACTCCTGCACCGGCCTGGTTGCCCCCAAAACATCATAGTTTTCCATGGCAGTCGTTACATCTCTCGTCAGCGTATGCAGTGAAGATCGCACCCACTTATCCAGCGCGCTGTATTCCACTTCACCAGAGGAACCCGGTTTCCAGTTATCCAGGTTGGCATAGGTCACAAAAAACGAGTAAGTGTTCCACAACGTCAGTGTAAAGTTCCGCAGCACCTCTCCCACCAGGTCGCTGGAAAATCGCCGTTCCTGTCCCGGGGGGCTGGCGGTGTAGAGGTACCAGCGCATCGCATCGGCACCATGCTGGTCGATTACTGTCCAGGGGGTTACCACGTTGCCGCGGGACTTTGACATTTTCTGTCCATCCGCATCCAGGATCAAACCCAGGCAG
>MTKZ01125411.1_pt1 | contig 16300 bp, 16 predicted proteins | sample 1042781 | NCBI WGS metagenome assembly MTKZ01 (sample SAMN06212207, study PRJNA360539) | anaerobic digester metagenome | biome: Wastewater treatment plant; material: sludge; isolation source: anaerobic digester fed with sludge from wastewater treatment plant | place: Denmark: WWTP Viborg ...
GATAAGGGTGGCGGCAAGCCGGAGGAAGTCGGTGTGGATGTAGGGAAGGTGATCCGGATAGACGAGCAGCGGATCAAGTCTCACCTCGGAGAGATCGTCAGGGACACGGTAGAAGAGACGCTTAACGGGCTTCTGGACGCGGAAGCGGACGATTTGTGCGGTGCCAAGAGGTACGAGCATGACGAGAACCGCAAGGATACCAGGGCGGGCCATTACACGCGCAAGCTGGAGACCAAGGCGGGCGAAGTAACGCTGAAGGTGCCCAAGCTGAGGACGGTCCCGTTCGAAACGGCTATCATAGAGAGGTACAAGAGACGGGAGAGTTCGGTCGAGGAAGCGCTGATAGAGATGTATCTCGCGGGGGTGTCCGTGCGCCGTGTGGAGGATATCACCCAGGCTTTGTGGGGAACAAGGGTAAGTCCTTCAACGGTAAGCAGGCTAAACCAGAAGGTGTACGAGAGGATCGAGGAGTGGCGTAATCGCCCGATAGAAGGCGATTACGCCTACCTATACCTTGACGGCCTCTATCTGAAGCGCAGCTGGGGAGGAGAGGTTGCCAACGTCTCTGTCCTTGTGGCGATAGGGGTGAACCGGGAAGGCTTCAGGGAGATCCTTGGAGTTACCGAGGGAGGCAAAGAGAATCGTGCGAGCTGGAGCGAGTTCCTTCGCCACCTTCTAAAACGGGGCCTTAAGGGCGTGAAGCTTGTGATTTCCGATAAGTGTTTCGGCTTGATCGAGTCGGTAACAGAGACGTTCCCCGATGCGAAGTGGCAGAGATGTGTTGTTCACTTCTACCGCAACGTCTTCACGATGGTACCAAGGGGGAAGATGAGGGAAGTTGCGGCGATGCTGAAGGCCATCCACGCTCAGGAAGACAGGCTCGAGGCCGAGAAGAAGGCGGCGGCTGTTGCGCAGAAGCTGATTGAGATGAAGCTGTCGAGTGCGGCCCAGATAGTCAGGGAAGGATCTTCCGAGACGTTCTCCTATTACGACTTCGNNCCTCCTATTACGACTTCCCAAGCGAGCACAGGAGGAAGATAAGGACGAACAACCCTATGGAGCGGATAATGCGCGAGATCAGGCGAAGGACCCGCGTTGTCGGATCGTTCCCCGACGGGAAGTCAGCCTTAATGCTCGTCGCAGCGAGGCTCAGACACGTTGCGTCCTGCAAGTGGGGCACGGTCCGATACATGGATATGGACAGGATCTACAACCCTGGAGTTTCGGAAAGGCAGGAGGCTGGATGACCCACGTTTCTTATCCATCAGCCCTCGGGCTGATGGACAATGCTCAGAACACAGCAATGATAAGGATTATCAGAAAGTGCGAAAAATACTTGACACTACCAAAACAGGTTGGGCAAGCGAAGCTGCCGACGCATAGACGCCGATGGGCCAGAGGCAAGGAATGCGATGGCAACCCGAGGCATCTAAAGCCAACTGCTTGGCTTTAAGTCAGCGAGAGCTCCGAACCGAGCGGGATAATATAGAAATCGAGCACCCAAGAGCCGATATCTGACAACATAGATGGCCCGTCGCCGTCGGCGTGTGCAACGGTGTGGGGGGGTGGATGAATGTTTGCTATGCCGAAAATGTCGGGGAGAAAGCCGCAGGCTTTCGACAAAGGCAAAGACCAGGCTCTGAAAAAGCTTGCTTTTGAAAGAGACTGGGATTTGCTGAGGAACGCGTTAGCGTTCGAACCGACATTTGCGAAGAGTGAGATGCGGAGCATCGCCCTGCGCCTGAATTGTGTTTGAAAATCCCTCTGTGTCTCCCTTTGGAAAAGGGAGAGTCGGCATTAGAACCGGCATTTGCGATAAAAAAAGGGCGAACGGCCGTTCGCCCCTACATCACTTTTAATTTTTTCAATTTTCAATCTTAAATTTTCAATTCGAGGCGAAGCCTCGCCTTCATTCCGCCTTCAACTCGAGCGTGAGGACGAACCTCTTCCCCTCGATCTCCACCGGGATCGAGATCCTCTCGCCCTCCTTGATCGCCACCGCCCCCGCCGACTTCGAAAAATCCCCCGTGTCGATCTCCTCCGCCTCCCCGGGAAGCAGCTCTTCCGCCTCGGTCAGGAGCAAAGGCTCCGACTCCGACTGCTCCTCGAAAAGGTTCGTCTCCGCCTGGTCGTCCGCGAATATCTGCGCGGAGCTGTCCTCGACCGTCTTGTTAAGGTCTTCCCTGGGCTTTTGCTGAGAGTCCTTGGGCTTGCCGGCTTCCGACCCGGTTTTGGCTTTTGCAGCTACCTGCGGCTGGTCGGCAGTCTTTTCCTGAGGGTCGCTCTCGAAAAGGCTCTCGGCGCTCGCCTTCTTCTTGGGATTGGCCCCCAGCTCCGAAAGAAGTTTCTTGGTGTCCATCTTGAAAAAGTCGGTCTTCGACTTCCCTCCCAAAGTGCCCCCCTTAGTGATCTTCTGAGTCTCCGTCAGCTGGGCGAGGATATTGTTCACTACCAGCTTCGATATGGACCTTAAAGTGTCCTCCACCCCGAGCCCTTCGGTCGCGATAGCCTCGAAGAAAGGGATGTTGCCCGGATTGAGCGCCTTGTCCAGCTCCTCGAAGGTGAGGACGTTCTTCAGGTCGCGCTTGTTGAACTGCAGGACTATCGGCGTCTTGTCGGGATTGAGGCCGTTCTCCGAGAGGTGCATCTTGAGCTGTTCGAAAGCCTCGCGGTTGGAGGTGAGCATGTCCTTCTGGCTGTCGGCCACGAAGACCACGCCGTCGGCGCCCTTGAGCACCCTCTTCCTCGTCTCTTCGTAGAAGACCTGGCCGGGGACGGTATAGAGCTGGAGGCGGAGCTTGAACCCCTTGACCTCACCCAGCTCGATGGGCATGAAATCGAAAAAGATGGTCCTGTCGCCCTCGGTCGAGATCGTCAGCAGCTTGCCCCTCTGCGTCGGGTCGAGGACCTCGTACAGATACTGTATGTTCGTGGTCTTCCCTGAAAGGGCGGGACCGTAGTAGACGATCTTGGAAGTGATCTCTTTCGACGATTGGTTTACCAGCATCTCCGCATCCCGCTATTCGGCGAAATCTTCCAGCGCGCTCTCCTCGTCGGCCTTTATCGTAAAGACCGTGTCGAGTTTCGTAAGGCGCAGGAGGTTAGTGACGGTCATGTTGGGCTTCACGAGCCTCAGTTTCTTGCCCATGTCCTTGAACCTGCCCAGGTAGCCGACAAGCTCTCCGAGGCCGGTGGAGTCGATGTAGTTGATGTTCTCCATGTTCAGGATGACGCCCTTGACCGACTGGTCGTTCAGGATCTTCTCCAGTTCCACGGTCAGCTGGCTGGCTGACTCCCCGAGCCTGATCTCTCCCGTGATGTCAAGGATCACGATGCTCTCGATAACTTTTTTGACAAGCTTCATCGACCGCCTCCGTCGCCAAAGAATATCTAAAAGCGGCGTTTCCCCCGCGCTTACTGCGTAGCTTCCCTGGCCGGCCTTTCCATCACCAGCGCACCCACGAGCGGCTGGCCGGACGCCAGATCATAACTATACCACGAACCCTTGAGGGAATTCTGGTCCTTCATTAGCTGGGCTTCGAATTTCCCCATCCTTCCGTACTGCGCGTCTATCCTTTCCAGCACCAGGTGCCCCCTGACCAAGGTCCCCTGGACGTTCCCGCTCTGGCCTCCGTCCAGCCTGTATTCTCCTTCCACGATGGTCCCATTCTGGGTGAGGATGATCTCCCCTTTCTGTTCCGAGGGCATCAGAGTGACGAACCACCTTCCGTCCAGGACCTGCTCCCTGTTGGCGAGCGATTCCCTGAGCACCGTTATCTGTTCGCTGATCGCCTTCTCCTCCTCGTAGGACATGTGTATCTGCTGGAGAATGCTCAGCCTCCTCATGTGGAGTTGGGAAAGCCTCTCCTCCGATTCAAGCATTTTCTCCGACTTGTAGGCCGAGGATTCGTCGTCCGCGAACTCGGAGCTCTCGCTCCAGAGGCTTAGGATCAGCTTGTCGATCCTCTTGAGCTCCTGCCACCTGGCTTCGACGAGAGACCTGTTGGCGGCCAGCAGCCCCTCCAGGGATGCCAGCCTGGCCCGGGCGGCCTCCTGCGGCAGAGGATCGAGCGCCGCCGCTTTCAGGCAGAGAAGCATAAGGATTGCCGGAAAAAGCTTCTTAACCATTCTCATCCCCTGCTAATAAAATAGCATTTATCCGAAAGTTACTCAACTCTGCTCGTGAAAAACGACATGGGGGTGGATCGCGCGCCCTTCCACCCTGCCGATCCCCAGAAAAGCTTCCCTAGGGCTGACCAGCTTGACCCACTTTGAATCTATGGGCAGGTCCCGGGGGGCTATCACGTCCTGGCCGTTCAGGACCAGCCTTTCCTCGCGGAAATCGACCCTTACAGGGGGGATGGCGAGGTCTATCCTGTCGAAAGGTATGAACCCCTTCTCGGCGAACGGCTCCGAAATACCGTTGGCTGATTCCAGGGAGAAGGGCCCGACCGTCCTCCTGATGAGCTCGACGCAATGGCAGGGGGAGCCTATCTTTACCCCCGCGTCCCTCGCGATCGACCGGACATAAGTGCCCGAAGAGCATCTGAGGCTGAACCTGAGAGAATCTTCGGAATTCCTTTCCAACTTGAAGCTGTAGATCTCTATGGGAACAGGTTCCAGGACCACANNCCCAGGACCACATCCTCACCCATCCTCGCCAGCTCGTAAGCCCTCTGTTTCTTTATCCTTTTCGCGCTGAACGACGGAGGGACCTGCATCTGCGGCCCCACGAAAGAGGCTTCGAGCTCCCTGAGATCGATCCTGCTCCAATCCGGCAGCGGCCCTTCCTCGACTACCTGCCCGTCCCTGTCGAAGGTGTCGGTCGACGCCCCGAACCGGAACAAACCTTCGTAAACCTTGTCCATGCCCTGGAAAAAGGATGCAAGTCTCGTGGCTTTCCCGACCAGCACCATCAAAAGGCCCGTCGAGAAAGGATCGAGGGTGCCTCCATGGCCGACCTTGGTCCGCCTCGGGCAGAGCCTTCTCACTTCCTTCACGCAGTCGTGGGAAGTAAGCCCTGAAGGCTTGTCCAGGAGGATCAGCCCGGGCCTGACAGGAGCGCTATCCGTCATTCTTGACGCCTTTCGAGATCTCGAGAAGCAGCTTGTCTATTTCCTGGGCCTTCTCCTCCACGTCGTCGATCTTGAACCTCAGCTCAGGCAGCTGCCTCAGCCTAAGGTTCCGGGCAAGGTACCGCTTCAGCTCCGGGAGGTGCCTCGAGATGAGCGCCGCGGCCTCCTCCTTAGTCACCTGGGATTCTATGGCCGTGTAATAAACGTCGGCGATCTTGACGTCCCTGTTGACTCTGACGTCCGTAATGCTTATCCACTTCAGTTTCTCGACCTGGAGCTCGAAAAGCAGCGCGTTGGATATCGCGTGCCTCAACAGGTCTGAAACCTTGTCCGTTTTCGAGAAACGCCTCATCAGAACACCTCTTCGATCACTGCGGTCACCTGGACCGGATAATTGTCCTCCAGGAACTCCACCGCCGCTTTAAGCACTTTCCTCGCCTCTTCGCCGTTGCAGGAGACCGAGGCTAAGGTGAGCGAAGCCTCGTCCGCGAGATCCTGCTTCCCGCTCTCAACGACGCACACGGAAAAACGGCTCCGCGCCTTCTCCTTGAAAGACCTCACCACTGACCTCTTGTCCTTTAGGCTTCCAGAGTAGGGAAGCCTGAAATCGAGCCTGATGACGGCGACAACGGCCCGTTCGGGCAAGTCAACCACCCTCCGCTTCGCCGGAGGGAATTGAAAATATAAGATTGAAAATTGAAAAATTTAAAATTGAGGAATTGTTTTTCCCTGATTTTTCATTTTTCACTTTTCAACCTCCAATTTCAAATCGCCCGCTTGAAATTTTAAATTCAGGGAAATTTTTCTCCTCAAATTTAAAATTTTCAATTTACAATTTCCAACTTTAAATTCAAAAAGGCTTTCAGGCCTTTTTGTTACAGCGTCCTCGCCTCCGTCTTCGTCTCGAACGCCTCGATGACATCGCCGGTCTTTATGTCGTTGAAGTTCTCGATGCCTATGCCGCACTCGAGCCCTTCCTTCACCTCGCTCGCGTCGTCCTTGAACCTCTTGAGCGATTTCAGCGTGCTCTCGTAAACGACCACGTTGTCCCTGAGAACGCGTATCCTGGCGCTTCTCGGGATCTTGCCGTCGCTCACCATGCATCCGGCGATGGTCCCGAAACCTCCGATCTTGAAGACTTCCCTCACTTCGGCGTGTCCGAGGACCACTTCCGTCTCGATCGGCTTGAGCATCCCGGTCAGCGCCTGCTTTATCTCTTCGAGCAGGTTGTAGATGATGGTGAAGGTCTTGATCTCGACCCCTTCGGCCTTGGCAAGGTCTACGGCCTTCTTGTCGGGACGCACGTTGAAGGCAATGACCACCGCGTTGCTGGCTGAGGCGAGCAGTACGTCGCTCTCCGTCACCGCGCCCACGCCGCTGTGGACGATCGACACCTTGACTTCCGAGGTCGAAACGTCGGCGAGCTGCTGAGCGAGGGCTTCGATGGAACCCTGGACGTCGGCCTTGAGGATTATCGAAAGCTCCTGCACCTCGCCTTCCTTGATGGCGCCGAAGACGTTCTCCAGCGTGACCTTCTTCCTCTGGAGGGCCTGCTGCTTCTCCTTTTCCTTCCTGAACCCGGAGATCTGCCTTGCCTGGGCTTCGCTCTCGACCACCTGGAAGATCGCTCCAACCGCCGGTACTTCAAGGAAGCCGAGGACCTCTGCCGGCGTCGCCGGCCCCGCCTTCTCTATCTTCTCGCCCCTGTCGCTATAGAGCTGGCGGATCCTTCCCCAGGTCGAGCCGCAGAGGAAGACGTCGCCTATCTTGATGGTGCCGTCCTGGATCAGGACAGTCGCGACGGCGCCCCTGGCCTTGTCGAGCTTGGCTTCCAGGACCGTTCCGGTGCCCTGCGATGTCGGGATCGCCTTGAGGTTCATCATTTCCACCGTGAGGGAAAGCATGTCCAGAAGGTCGTCTATGCCGATCCTCTTCTTGGCGGAGATCGGGACCGCCACTGTCGTGCCTCCGAAATCCTCCGTCACGATGCCGTACGTCATCAGGTCCTGCTTGACCCTGTCCGGCGTGGACCCGGGCTTGTCGATCTTGTTGATGGCCACGATGATCGGGACATTGGCCGCCTTGCAGTGGTTGATCGCCTCGATGGTCTGGGGCATGACGCCGTCGTCCGCGGCGACCACGAGTATGACTATGTCGGTGACCTTCGCGCCCCTCGCTCTCATCATCGTGAAAGCTTCGTGGCCGGGCGTGTCGAGGAAGACGTACTCCTTCTCCTTGTGCCTGACCTTGTAGGCGCCGATGTGCTGGGTTATCCCGCCGTGCTCGTGCCCGGTGATGTCGATGTGGTGGATGGCCTCGAGGAGGCTGGATTTCCCGTGGTCGACGTGCCCCATGACGGTGACGATCGGCGCCCTGCCTGCCTTTTCGCCCTCCCTCGGGGATTCCTGGGTCATCACCAGTTCGTCCTCGAAGGAGATGATCTCGGCCTGGTAGCCGAAACCCGCGCATATCTGGATCGCGAGGTCGGGGTTGAGCGGCTGGTTGATGGTGAGGAAGACTCCTCTCATCATGTATTTCTGGATGATGTCCTTCACCTTGGTATTTATCTTTTCCGCCAATTCCTTGACGGTGATACCTTCGCGGATGAAGATGGCTTCGCCCTTCTCTCCCATCTCCTGGTCCTTGAGAACCTCCTGCTCTATCCTCTCGAACCTCTCCTGCTTGGCCTGGAGCTTGTCGATCCTCCTGTCCCTCTTGCTCTTCTTCTTGCTGTCCGTCGGCCGCTGGTAACCCGCCGGGAACGGAGCCGCTCCCGCCGGCTTTCCGGCGTGTCTTTCAGGAACGGGAATGAGCTTCGGCGAAGGCCCCGCGGGGGTCCCCTCCGGGACAGGCTGATCGGTCTTGGCCGGTCTCGGAGCGTGATGAATGATCCTGGCTCCGCCTTCCGGGACAGGGCGTCTGGGGACATGGGTTATCGAAGGTTCCCTGACGGGAGCCTTCGGAAGAACTACCTTCCTTTCTTCACCCTTTTTGTGCGTTGTCGGCGCAGCTGCCGCGGGAGCTGGCTCTGCGTGTTCCGGGGCCGGAGCTTCTTCCGCTTTCGCCTGCGGGGCCGTCTCTGCCTCTGCTTTCTCTACTTGGTCGACCGCCTGCGGTTTTTCCGCTTTTTCAACCTTTGAAGGCGCCTCTTCCTTCTTCTTCGAAGGTTCCGCCTTGGCCTCCTTTTCATGTTTCGGAGGTTTTTCCTCCGGCGGAGGCGTGGGAGAAGGGGGCGCTACGGGGCGCAGCTCTTCCGGCTTGATCTGGCTCAGCGCCTTGGAAACCCTGAAAACATGTTTCTGACCAGCCTTCGGGGCCTGAGCGACCACCTTCAGCCCCTCGGGCTCCTTCGGAGGTTCGGGCTTCGGCTCCTCCGTTATCGCGGGCGCTTGATGGGCCTTCTCTTCCTTGGCCTTCTTCTTCGCGCCGTGGATCGGCGGCACGACGTTGCCTTTGCCGTCGACGCAGGTTTCGTCGACCATGCTGACGACAGCCTTTACATCATAACCGTGGGCCTTGAGGTCTTCGAGAAGCTTGGTGGAGCTGATGCCTCTTTTCTTCGCGAGTTCGTGGACCCTTAACTTCGCCATTTCAGCTTTCTCTCCTCTCCCCGGCCCAGGCTCTCAGGGCTTTCAGGGCTCTGTCGTTCATCTGCGGGAGCCCCAGCAGTTCTTCGTCGGATATCTCCGCGAGCGCTTCGCCGCTTGCCCAGCCCTTCAGGACCAGGGCTTCGAGGACCTTCACGGGAACGCCCGGAATATCGGGAAGCGCCACTTCGACATCCTCGGGGGCCTGTTCGGATTCCCCGCCTTCGACCGCTTCCTGCGCCTTGCCGGAAGCCATCGCCGCGAGCAGCTCCTCCTTCTTGGTGCTTTCGCTCTTCACGGAAAGCTCCCAGCCGACAAGTTCGCCCGCGAGCTTGACGTTCTGCCCCTTCTTGCCGATGCAGAGGGAGAGCTGGTCCTCGCTCACGATGACCTCCATCCTCTTTGTCTCGGTGTCTATCACCTCGACCCTCGTGATGACGGCCGGAGCGAGGGACGCCTTGACGTAATCGGTGAGGTCCTCCTTGAAGGATATGATGTCTATCTTTTCGCCTCTGAGTTCGCGGGTGACCGCCTGGACCCTCATGCCGCGCATTCCGATGCACGCTCCTATCGGGTCTACTTCCTTGTCCTTCGAGGCAACGGCGATCTTGGTGCGCTCGCCCGCGTCCCTGGCGACGCCCTTGATCATGACGGTCCCGTCGTAGATCTCGGGGACCTCCATCAGGAAGAGCTTGGAAACGAACTCCGGCCTGCTCCTGGAAAGGACGATCTGGCTTCCGCCCTTCGCCTGGTCGCGGACTTCTACGATCAGCGCCCTGATCCTCTCGCCCTGGGCGAACCTTTCGGTCCTTCTAACCTGCTCGGAGATCGGGAGTATCGCTTCGGTCCTGCCTATGTCCACGATCAGGTTGCCGCGCTCGACCCTCTTCACTATCCCGTTTATGATGGTCCCCAGCTTTTCCTTGAACTCTTCGTAGATGATCTCCCTCTCGGCCTCGCGGATCTTCTGCGTCAGGACCTGCTTCGCCTGCTGGGCGGCGATCCTGCCCATCTGGGGGGTCGATTCGAGCGGGAACTCCAGCGCGTCGCCGATCTCGATGTCGGGGGCGAGGCGCAGAGCCTCATCGTACGGCAGGTGGACGTCCTCGTTGAACTCTTCCTCTTCGGGAAGGTTCTCCGGGTCCACGACCGTCATGAGGCTGAAAAGTTCCACTTCTGCGTTGTCCGGGTTGAAATGGCCGATGATCTTCTTGTTGGTCTTGAGCACTTTCTTGGCCGCCGCGACCATGGCCTCCTCGAGAGCCTCGATGATTATCTCCCGTCCCAGCCCCTTTTCCCTGCCGACCATTTCGATTGCCTGAAGGATCTCATTCATTGCAACAAACTCCTCTCACTTTGAAAATTCGAAAACGAGCCTCGCCCGTTTTATCTTTCCGCATGGTATCTCCAGCGGGAAGCCCTTCTCCGGCTTTATAGTCACCGTTTCCCCGGAAACTCCCGCGATCTCCCCTTCAATGAAGCCGTGCGGTATCTCTTCCGACAGCGTGTCGTACACCACGTTGGCCTTTCTTCCCCTGAACCTCTCGAACTCCTTGAGGCTCCTCAGCTTCCTCTCGAGCCCGGGAGAGCTCACTTCAAGGGTGTAGGCGTGGGGGATCACATCCTCCAGGTCGAAAGCCGCCGAAAGGTCCCGCGAGACCGCCTCGCAGTCGGCGATCGAGATCTCCCGCTCCTGCGAATCGAGAGTGACCCTGACCGTCCACCTTCTTCCGGACTGCGTCGTCTCCACATCGTAGAGCTCGACAGAATTCCTCGCGCACGCCTGCAGGGCGAACCCCTTCAGCCTTTCCTTCCAGTCCGTACCCGCCACACTTGCTCCCTTCAGAAAAAAAAGTGGGCGTGAAGCCCACTTTCCAAGAGCGGATTTATACCACATAATCAGATCAATTGCAAGGGGTTAGGGGTCGCTTACACTTCCCGAAGAGGGGGGCGATCCTCTCCCCTCTTAGGCGCTCTGCTCGCATGCTCGCTGCGCTGAACACCCCCTCAAGGGAAACCGCCTTAGCGCGAAGTAAATTCGTCGCACGGCGGGACATCTATCTATAGCATAACTAATTAGTAAATCCGCTGACGGTTTCATGGGCAATTTGCAGAGCTCGAGAGGTTCCTCGTGAATCCGGTACCCTCGCCGGCCGTTCCCACGCACGCCCCTGCGTAAGCCGTTACAAGATACCAATAGAGCCCGCCTGTCACCGAACCGGGATCGTCGACCGAGCAGTCGAAACTCGTGGCCGCGCCCTCGTACCTCAGGCAGCCGTCAGCGGTTGACGTCTTTAGGTTGGGAAGGTCGGGAAAAGTCCCCCTGTAGAGTCTGTAGCCATCCGAGCCGGTTACCGGATCCCAACTGAAGACGTCATTGAAGTTGGCCACTTCATCGGGAACAAACGATTCTAAATCGGCCAGAGAATTAGCGGCTGAATCGGTATAACATTGCATGTCGTGCGCCCGAATAATGTAAAGGTGAGACAATGTGTCTCCAGGATTATAATGACAAGGATTTGAAATGTTAGATTCCATCACCGCAGAGTCTCTGTAGAGATCATAATGAGGGCTACCCCATGAACATTCCACTCCGCCGGATTCTGAAAAGGTAATAGTGATACCCGTTTGAAGGCAGGGATCATCATCAGTGATGCTGGTAATGGCAGGAGCTGTGAGGCGACAATCAAGATCCGTCGCGTATTGGCCTGCAGTTTCCTTATTCAAACCGCATCCATTGTAATAAATGACTTTGTAAAGGTGCATGAGTTCAACTTGCCCGGTCAAGTCAGTGTATTCAGCAGTTCCATAAGGAAGTTGGCTCGCAATTACCGATCCATCTCTAATGACATCATAAAAGCGAGTTCCAGATCCATGATCACCCCAGTTATTAGGATCGGCATTCCAAGTCACTGTGATACCGGAATGATCACAGGGACTTTTATCATACGCGGTGTTGTTATCCAAACCTGAGGGAGAATAGGGGATGTAATATCGGCCACCTGAGTCAACTGTAAGTGAGTCACTGATCCCTCCCCAAATTATCATTTGAGAACCGTCCCACACAGCCGAATGAGAGTCTCTCCCAGATGGACTGTTAGTCTGCGATGTCCCTACCCACATATCTGTGGCGGGATTGTACCGTCCGCCGGAGTTAAGAAATATAATTGGGCCACTTCCCCCCCAAATTATCATTTCATTTCCTGTCCATATTGCTGTATGAAAAAATCTGGGGCTTGGGTTTTCACCAATTATAGATGTTGGCAACCAACTGTCAGTCGAAGGGAAATATCTTCCACCGCTATTTAAAAAATTACTTTCATCATATCCGCCCCAAACGATCATTTCAGAGCCAGTCCAGATGGCTGTATGGCGATATCTTTGGGTAGGACAATTAGTCCCTGTTGACATTGTTATCCAAGAATCATTAATAGGGTTGTACCTTGCTCCAGTATTTTCCTGGTATCCTCCTCCCCATATAATCATTTCTGTTCCCGTCCAAACGGCGGTATGTTCAACCCTGGCAGATGGACAATTTCCATCTATTGACGTGGGAAGCCAGGCGTCATCATCGGGATTATACCTGCCTCCACTTCTAAGGTAATGCCAACTCCCATCATCGTAAGATCCACCCCAAACAATCATTTCAGTGCCTGTCCAAATAGCAGTATGGCTGCTTCTTCCGACCGGACAATTAGAATCAATTGATGTTGACGACCAAGAATCTGTGAACGGATTGAATTTTCCCCCCATAATTGGAAATTCTTGGACATTGTTATGACCACCCCAGATGAGCATCTCCGACCCCGTCCATACCGCTGTATGACCATGCCTTGCTGAAGGACAGTTCACGTCCGTGGATATATAGTTCCAACTATCAGTAGCAGGAACGTATTTGCCTCCATCGTTATAATCAATGATTCCATCAATGCCACCCCAGATGATCATCTCAACTCCCGTCCAAACAGCTGAATGCCCCCATCTTGCACTAGGGGCATTATTAGAAGTCACTTCGATCCATTCCTCCATACAGCTCGATTCAATTTTCTTTGAAAGGACACGTTTTTTGCCCGTCTTTGCTATGATTGTATTACAAAGCCTGTCGGCGAGGACGGGCCTTGCCAGGCATTCGGCGATGAGGTAGGGGTCGTTCTGTAGCGCCGCGAAGAGTTCGTTGAGTGTTGCAGGGTCTTTGCTGCCTTTCGCCATTCGGTCCATTTCGGCTTGAAGCTGGGATGCGATTATCGGCCTCTGCCAGAACTGGTCGAGGGCGGCGCATTTTTTTAGGTAATCTGTTACCTTCGCTTCGATGGACTCTTTGGGAACCATCTTCTCGAAAGGTGGCTTGGGCCCCGGGTTCTCCTTCGGCCATATCCTGTGGCTGTAATAAACGCGCTCTATCGCCTCCTGAGCCTTCACACGCTCCTGAAAAGTTAGCGGTTCGCGCGAAGAAACATCGATGCCGATCGCTCCCACTAACAGCGCTGACAGAAAGACTATGCCTCTTTTCATTTTGCACCCCCGCTAAGATTTAAATATATGGCTTTGTTGTCGAAATTTCAAGCTGATGTTAAACGCTTGAAACACGTTTACAAGGTTGGAGCCAATCTGAGGCTTAAGGCGGAAGCCTGAAGTTTGACAAGAAAATTGATTTCATCATTTTTCATTTTTCAATCCCGGCCGGGTTTTTCGACTTGGCGGGACTTCTCCGGCCGGGTGTACCAGTGCCTTGCGGCGAGGCGGCTGTTTATCGCGCCCGGTATGAGGAAAACAAGGAACTGCAAAAGAACGCGCCACGGCCCGTACCACTCCATTTTTCTCGCGGAAGTGATCACCGGCGTTTCCCAGATGACAGCGAACTCCTTTCCCATCTTTTTGCCCCACCTCGCCAGCTTAAGGGAGAGCCAGACCTCTTCGGAGACATAAAAAGATTCGCTGAAACCACCCGTCTCGCGGAACGCATCGGCGTCGCAGAAGACGAATGCTCCGGCGGCGAGCCTGAAGGTCGTCGAGAGCCGGTTCCAGAGGCGGCACATGAAACGGCCGATCTTCCCGATGTCGCCGTCGAACTCCATTCTTGCCCCGCCCCCGCACACTTTGCCCGACCCGACCTGATCGAGGACTGCTTTCAACACTCCCGCGTTCAGGAGGGTGTCGGCATCCAGAAAAATGAACCATTCACCCGCAGCGGCTTTCGCGGCCGAGTTCCTCGCCCGGGCGATCTGGTTGTGAGGCTCGAAGACGACCTTCGCTCCCCTTTCGGAAGCAATTTTCGCCGTCCCGTCCGTCGAATTGTTGTCGCAGACAATGATCTCGAAAGACTTCCACCCGACAGAGGCGAAGCTCTCCCTTACTGAGTCGATGGCCCTTCCAATAAGCTCTTCTTCGTTGTAGGCCGGTACCAGGACGCTTATCAGCATTCTTTCTCCGCTTTCAATATATGTCATCGGGGGCGATAGGGGCAACAATCGCCGATGCAGAGCTGGCCGAACATCCCATTTCCTATTTCCCATTTACCTGACGAACCGCCGTTCGCCCCTATAGAAAATCCTTCTTCCCCGCTTGCATAAGCCCTGCAAGGCTTTAAATGCCGTGCCCGGAGACGAATTCACTTCGCGAAAGGGCACATTCTCTGCCGGGGAGGTGTTCAGCGTAGTGAGTTTGCGAAAGGAGCGCCTAAGAGGAGAGAGGATCGCCCTCCTCTTCGGGAAGCGAAGCGCAAAGTTTTGGTTTATACTCATATTTCAGGAGGTCCTTCATGGACAAGTTCATCGTTGAAGGCGGAACCCCCCTCAGAGGGGAGATATCGATAAAACCGGCGAAGAACGCGCTTCTGCCCTGCATGGCGGCGTCTTTGTTGACCGGCGGAAAGGTGACGCTCTCGGAAACCAGCAACCTGATGGACATCGATTCCATGTGCCGGCTTCTCCAGCACCTCGGCGTGGCCATCGGCGGCAGGCCGGGAGGCGCCCTTTCGTTCGACGCTTCGGAGATCGGGACCTTCGACGCGCCGTACGACCTCGTCAGGAAGATGCGGGCGAGCGTCCTGGTCCTCGGCCCGCTTCTCGCGAGGTTCGGCAAGGCCAAGGTATCCCTCCCCGGCGGCTGCGCCATCGGAGCGAGACCGGTGGACCTTCACATCAAAGCCCTCCAGGCCCTCGGAGCGGAGATAGATGTGGACAACGGATACATCATCGCCCGGGCGAGGGAACTGACCGGCGCGCCGGTCTTCTTCGACAAGGTGACGGTGGGCGGCACGGAGAACATCCTGATGGCAGCCGTCCTCGCCAGAGGTACGACGACGATTTCCAACGCGGCAAAGGAACCGGAGATCGCCGACCTCGGCAACCTTCTCATTTCCATGGGCGCCAGGATCGAAGGACTGGGTTCCGACACCATCACGGTCGAAGGAGTGAACGAACTTCACGGAGCGACGCACTCCCCCATTCCGGACAGGATCGAGTGCGGAACCATCCTCGCGGCGATAGCCATAACCGGGGGTGAGGCCGTGATCAAGAACGCCGACCCACATCATCTTGAAGCATATATTTTAAAGCTAAAAGAGATGGGGGCGGATATCGTTCCAGGAGAAAAACAGATCACTGTCAGGTCGACATGCGCCCTTCGATCGGCTGACATAATGACCGCCCCGTTCCCCGGATTTCCGACGGACCTCCAGGCGCAGTTCATGGCCCTTTTGACCCAGGCGGAGGGGAGCGGAACGGTCAGGGAGGAGATCTTCGAGACGAGGTTCATGCACGTGCCCGAGCTTCAGAGGCTGGGGGCCGACATCAGGCTGGAGGGGAATCTCGCCGTCGTGCGCGGGATGACGCCGCTCAAGGCGGCCCCGGTCATGGCCAGCGACCTCCGCGCCTCGGCTTCGCTCATAATCGCCGCCCTCGTCGCGAAGGGAAGGACCGAGGTCAACAGGATATACCACCTCGACAGGGGTTACGAGCATTTCGAGGAGAGGCTTTCGGCGCTCGGGGCCAGTATCGAGAGGATCAGGGGATGACGAAGAAGCTTCTCTTCGCCACTTCCAACAGGGGCAAGGAGAAAGAGATAAGAAGGATCCTTTCCGGCCTTCAGGGCTGGGAGCTTTCTTTCCTGGACGGCTTTGCAGGGAAGATCGACCCGCCAGAAGAGACGGGAAAGGATTATGAGGAGAACGCCGCGCTGAAGGCGGTCCATTACGGCACAATGGCCGGCGGCCGTTTCGTGGCGGCGGAGGATTCCGGCCTTTCCGTGGACGTGCTTGAGGGCGCGCCGGGGATTTTTTCCGCAAGATACAGGGGGCTCTCGGAAGACAGGGACAAGTCGGGCGCCCTTCTCGAAGCTATGAAAAGATTTCCGGCCGAAAAAAGAAAAGCTCGTTTCGTCGCCGTCGTGTGCCTCCTTTCGCCCGACGGGAAAAAGCGCTTTTTCAGGGGAAGCGTCGAAGGGACTATATCCGGATCGGCGAGGGGGGAAGGCGGCTTCGGCTACGACCCGGTCTTCATCCCCGAAGGCTTCGACAGGACATTCGCCGAAATGTCGGCCGACGAGAAAGACAGGCTCAGCCACCGCAGGATGGCCCTCGAAAAGCTGAAGGAGCTCCTCGTTGAAACAGCTTAGGGAACTGCGCGACCAATTCCGTTA
>MTKZ01001485.1_pt1 | contig 16297 bp, 11 predicted proteins | sample 1042781 | NCBI WGS metagenome assembly MTKZ01 (sample SAMN06212207, study PRJNA360539) | anaerobic digester metagenome | biome: Wastewater treatment plant; material: sludge; isolation source: anaerobic digester fed with sludge from wastewater treatment plant | place: Denmark: WWTP Viborg ...
ATGCAATGTAACCCTTGGTTAATAATATTTATACTTATCACTGTATTCTTGTTCCCATTTTTACTGTATTCTTGTTCCCGATTTTGCTGTACCCCTATTCCCATTTTCACTGTATTTTTGGTTCCTGGTAACAAATGGTTTTGGATTGTTAAAGTCTATTTGCAATTTAAAAGACAACAACTACAAACCAGAAGACAATAAAAAATATAAATACATTGAATTAGCTGATATTGGCAAAACTGGCGATATTATAGGTTGCACTTTAGCAAAAGGAATCGAATTACCAACTAGAGCAAGACGTATTGTAAAAACAGATGATGTGGTTATTTCTTCAATCGAAGGTTCATTAGAAAGCTGTGCTTTAATATCGAAAGAATACAATAATGCATTGTGTTCCACTGGCTTTTATGTAATTAATTCAAAACTGATAAACTCTGAGACATTGTTAGTATTGTTTAAATCAGAACCAATGCAGAATATTTTAAAACAAAATTGCACTGGTACGATCTTAACTGCAATAAATAAGACTGAATTTCAAAATATTCCTGTTCCATTGATTCAAAGTGATTTACAAAAACAGGTAAAGGAAAAAATTTCCGAGAGTTTTGAACTCAAAAAACAATCGGAACTGCTTCTAAAAACAGCAAAAAGAGCGGTAGAGATAGCAATTGAGGAAAACGAAGAAAAAGCTATCTCAATTTTTATTTAAAAAAGAGATTTTGTTTATTTACAATGAAATATTAAACTATTATGTCCTACATTAATTCTGATTTCTGTATTACTATAGATTTTGACAAAAAATCTGAAAATCCTTCTCGAGTTTTTCAAACAATGTCAGAACTTATCATCGCCTTTCAGAAGTTTGATTCTGATTTAATTTGTGGGATAAACACACAATTAGAACCAACTATTTTATTGGAAGACGTAGAAGCTGGTTCATTAAAAACTTGGTTATCAACTCAGATTAAAGGAATCCCAGACGAAGTCCTAAAAGAGGGTGATTGGAAGAAAATATTAGGTCATTATTTGGTGAAAGCGAAATATATTTTAATAAATAGGCTTGATAATCGAGTTGATATATCTGATGCAAAAACAATAGAAGAAATTCAAAACGAGCTATCTGAAGAAGCTAAACGTACAGACATTAAATTAATGCCATATTATGAACCTCTACCTATACCTAAATTAATACGTAATATTGAAAATATGAATAATGCCTTATCTTATTTAAATGTATATGATAAAGCATATTTTGAAACAAAGGGTCAGGACAGAGCTTCATTTAATCTTTCCTTGAACTTCAGCCCAGAAACGATTGAAGATCTTCTCACAAAAGAAGCGATTTCTAATGAATCTATCGCAATTCTTAAGATAAAAAAACCTGATTATCTCGGTTCGTCTATGTGGGAGTTTAAACACAACGGGAAGCAAATTACAGCTAAAATATTACATGATGAATGGTTATTACGTTTTCAAAGACGTAGAATTGATATAAGACCAGGTGACTCAATAAGAGCACGTTTAAATACTGTGGTGAAATATGGGCATGATAATAATGTGATCGGTATCTCATACGAAGTTATTGAAATAAAAGAAATTTTACCATTAACGACTGCTATATCTAATCAATTATTCAACGATGATCAAGACAGCGCAATATAGGTATAGATTATAGGGTTTTTGTTTATTCCAAAATGATCTTTAAGTACTGCCCAGATTAGTGTGAACGACAATTGAACTTTCAAATTTGTGATTAATAAAAAAGCACATAATCATTGATTCCAGTCCTTTTTGCAATCCCCTGTCGCACAACTAATTGATATACAGATATAGCTTCGAATCCCAACCGACTCAATGTTATAAGAAACCAGATTTAAATATGGGTTAACGTCCATGATGCGAAACTCTACGCCATAGTTACTTAAATCTAATTTCGAGCAATAGCCAAAGCTGTTTATTCATGAATACTGTTTTCACCAGGTAGGAAATTTCCAGGTATATCTTACTTTAATACCCACCCGTTTTTGTCCTAAAAATTATCCGAAATTTCATTTTGGAGTGAATCTTTGTCCGAAAATGTTAAAAGCGAAAAAGTTTGTGTGTCAGTGAGTTATTTGGCCACATTTTTTTGTTTGGGTTGAGGGATTGGTTTAATTTTATTCCAACTCAAAACAATTCAAGCTATGGTCGAAGACACATTTTATGAAATTTATTTATTTGATTGGGCCGAAGAGCTCGTTGACAAGATCGCAACTTCTATTAGTGAGGTGATTTCAAAGGAAGGAGATAACAATCCGACAGCTGTGGCCAAGAGGGAGTATGAAAAACTTTCGCCTGAACAGCAGTTTTTGCTGGAATATCATGCTGCCGTTTATTGGGAAGAAAAAGAAAAGGAAGTATGCAAGGGATTAGCGATACGGAATATCGTTGATGTGTGGGATTCGCTGAATTTTGTGCCTTAGTACAGGATATCGGGTCTTCCATCATTACCTGAACTGAGTTTTAATTAACACTGTTAAACCGGCTTCTTTATAATCCAGTTTTTCCATTCTGTATAGGATATGGCTTGTAAAGAAGCCAAAATCCTTTTATTGTTTGGAGGAAGGAGGGTTATCTAGACTTGATGCCTGGCGCCTCTTGAATGTGATATTCAGGCTTTACAAGGTTATTGCGAATTGTCATGACCTGTGCAACCTGTATGTCGAGAAGAAAGTTCTCTTGCCGGAAAAGTGGCTGGAAAAGGACAGGGAGATTGCCGACTATCACCGGAAGCCTCAACGGTATGAATATGGAACGAATGTGGAAATCGGACTATCCTGCCGGACTTTTGAGAAGCTGCATGAATTCATCATTGAGCAGGATGATTTTGCCCTGGCGCTGGATTTTCTGCAACCGAAAATTCACCTGAATCACCTTATCAAGACCATGAAAAAGGTGGAAGAGCATTTGGAAATGGAGTTTTCCAGCCTCGGCTTTATTGTTTCATTGCATAATTTCCGTGAGGAGATCTATAAATGGGCTGCTGTATACTCTTCCAGGATCAATTCTTCCATTGAAAGGGAAATGGCAAAACGTCAAATCACGACGTACTCATTATTGTGTGACGAGCCAAACAGCGGCATTACCCTCCGGGAGGAAGCCGGTCAATATGCCGTGCCTGATAAAAACACTTTCAACCTTTCCGATTTCTTCATACATAATTACGATGCTCGGCATATTTCCGGAATATACCAATACCTCGATTTCCTCAACGCTGAAAAGGATGCTCGGTATGTATCAAAAATGGCATCCGTCATTGCCGTTGCCTGGGAAAGACATCTGTTGTGTGAAACGTACGGCAACACACTGCAGGCGATGTTTAATCACTTTGGAATTACGGACAAGAATGAAAACTATAAACCATCACGCCTCAGAAAGCCTAATTACAAAGGAAAACTCCCGTTGGCCAGAGTCCAGGCGTTGAAATTCTTTCAGTCGTTGGAGATACCGCCACCGGGAAAATGAGAGTTTAAAATGTTATCAACCGAGTGCTGGTTTTGTTAAAGCTGCTGTTGATGTTCTTTGGCTTATTGCCGCGGCTATTATACTGTCATATATTCTGTTCACAATTTTTATGCAGAAGTTATGTATACTCCGAAGATATGACATACTGCAGGCAACATTGACCTTGCAACATATAAATCTCCGCCGAACTTTTATTTTCTTCAAAAACAGTCGGTGAACAACATACAAGGTTTAGTCATGGAATATGACTTAGTATTTTATATAATGGAAACAAATGGCTTTTTATGGAAATATTTGCGATAATATGGAAATATTTTTGTGTATTATGGAAATTATATTATATTTTTGCAAAAATTTACGAATTATATCATGACTTCCGATTTTACTATAATACAATCCCTTTGTCGCTCTGCACTTTCATCATCTCGAGAAATGACAGAGCATCAAGTCGTGCGCCTTATCGATAACTACAAAAAGAATGGTCAAGACAAAGAAGCCAAGTCATTAGAAGGTATTCTCTTGAATGCCAAAAAAACTCAGCAGATAAATCCGATGAATTTCGTTGTCTCATCGTTAGAAGGAGAAACACTTACAAAGAATGTAACCGTTCCGGTTGACAAAGAGACATCTACGCCAATTTTGGAAGTCATACTACAAGATGATGTTGATAGTGAAATGCCTGTTTTTAACAGTACTATTCAACAAGCCGTGGATGCTATTGTTATCGAGTGGAGAAATTATGATAAGCTTATTCAACTGGATGCAAGCCCTTCCCGTTCGTGCTTAATATTTGGCGATCCGGGAACAGGTAAAACTATGTTAGCAAAATGGATTGCAAAGTCTGTTGGCCTCCCGGTTGTACTTGCCAAGTTAGATGGAATTATTTCCTCATTTTTGGGCACAAGTTCCAGAAATATTGCCAACCTTTTCCGGTTTGCCAATAAATACAAATGCATTCTTCTTCTGGATGAATTCGATGCTTTGGCCAAGCTTAGGGATGATCCCCAAGAAATAGGAGAGGTAAAGCGTATTGTCAATACTTTGATTCAGAATCTTGACATACGTTCCAAGATAGGATTTACAATAGGCATAACAAACCACGAAAAATTACTAGATCCTGCGGTATGGAGAAGATTTGATGTACAAATAGCATTGCCTCATCCTAATCTCGAAGTGAGAGAAAAGATGCTTAATAAATACATACAACCTCTTAAATATTCAGAATCTGAATTGAAGTTTATCAACTGGTGCATGAAGGACGCCACTGGTGCTGATATTAGGAAACTGAGCGACTGGATGAAAAGAAATTCTATTTTAGGAGGAAGTAATACGCACAGTATATTAGACCTAATGAGACAATTTTCAACTATGAACGTCGGTAGAATTTCGAGCGACATCTCGTCCCTTCTCAACGGCAGTTTAGCTGAATTATGCAGCAACTTAACTGAAGATGAAATATTAAATCTAAAGCAAAAAGATATAGCAGCAATGTTTCGCATTTCCCAATCGGCATTAAGCAAACTTATTTCTAAAAATTTTAGCTATGGCAGAAAATCAGATTCAGATAGTAATTAATCCCAGGGATTTTATAGGAGATAAAGATCCTATTTCCGGTTTTGGTCCCAATAAGGATTTCTTTAGTGGCGAAGATGATGCTTTCGTCGCTCATAAGTCGATGCTTGTTAATCAATTGGCTGCAGTCGGTGCAGCAAGTCGACAGAATCCATATTCGCTTATTACTTATGCAAAGGTGAAAATGCGCTCTAATGCGATTGCTAAGACACATAGGCCGACAAAGTCAATTTTCTCATACAATAAACGAAGCTTTGTAGTTGGTGGCGCAGGCGTAGGTGAACTTCTTATTGAGATGCTACCTGGTTCAATTGCGAAAGTAGAACTGGCAATCTCCAGAGCTGAAGACCAAACAAGGGAAAAGCCATCAAGATTAAGATCAGAAGTTGGTGGCATACAAACTATTGCTCCTTATTCTCCAGCCGATAGAGTTCCATTTACTGTAGCGGAGTTGATGTCTTGGAAAGGAAACGACGCTATCTCTAATGGCTATTACGTAGAACTTTTCCGCCCACTCAGTTTGCTTAATAATCGTCAGCAAAGATCTGAGGACTATAAAGGCCTCATAACATCATTCAATGACAAATTGGAATCTTTCAAGCATGTTTCACATAAAGAACTCCTTACGTCAGGCAGTGGAGGCTTATTATTCGTACATATTGAGTCTGATAATGACGATGATTTTGCAATGATTTCAGCGGAGTTGATTGATTTCCTCTCAAACCATCCATTGGTAAGAAAAGTAACGCCAGCTCCTTCATTATCCTCTTTTTCCACTTCAGGCGGGATTGGATTGGACGTTGATGTCTCAGCGCCTGATGATTTGTCTGATTTCCCTATCGTAGGAGTAATCGACAATGGTATCTCAGGTACATTTAATGGCTGGAAGATTTACCAAGGCAATGAATTGCCAGATAGACATAGAGTTGAAGATCATGGAAGTAAGGTGGCTGGCCTTCTTATTAAGGGTAATTTTCTAAATGGGTCAGATGTTGTGCCAGAAACAGATGGATGCCGTTTGGTTGATTTATTTCTCTTACCATCTGAAGGGAAAATTGACCTTGTGTATACAGGAGGAATAGAACATTTCTTCGAAACACTTCGAAATGCTGTTGAAGCCGCAAAGGAAGAAACTGGAGCGAGGATTTACAACCTAAGTATGAATCAGAAATCCAGGACTTCTTCCGAAGGGTGGTATAGTATAGCTGCTAAGAAACTGGATGAAATAACAGATGAATTAGATGTTCTATTTGTTATTTCTGCGGGCAATCTTCGCAAAGATCAATTGCGGGACAATTGGCTTCCAGCTGATCCAGACCAAAATATTGAGAGTGTCCTTCCGGAACATATTGCATTACCGCCAGCGGAAAGTTTAAGAGGCATTAGTGTAATGGCCCTTGATCCAAACGATTTAACTCCAACGTTATATACACGTGTCGGTCCAGCATATAAGGCTGGAGTAAAGCCTGACGTCTCATATGTGGGAGGAACTGTTGCTAATAGTCTTGCCACAATCAATATGGATGGACAAAAGGCGTTGGCAACAGGTACAAGTATGTCAGCTCCGCTCGTTGCAAAGATTCTTGCTTCTCTTGACAACAAAATTGAGGGAGATGTTCCTCTCGAAATCCTTAAGGCTCTTCTAATTCACCATACTTCGTTTCCTGATGCAATTATGGATAAAGAATATGACGAGGTTAGAAAGAATCTGTATGGTTTTGGCGTTCCTGCATCATCAGAAGAAATATTGACTGAAGATGCACACTCCTTTACTTTTATGGTGGCAGATAACATATCATCAGATAAAAAGCTTAGTATGGCCTTTCCTTGGCCCAATAGCCTGAAAAAGCCAAACGGAACTTGTCGTGGGGATGTCAAACTCACATTGGTGAGCAGACCCGCCCTTGACAGTAGTTTTGGAGAAGAACTTGTGCGAGAGAATATAACCGCATATTTAAGAGCCATCGCCAATGATGGAACCAAGAAAGGCTTATTGTCTTTTGAGTTTTCTGAAATGGGAGAAGATGAACCTCAAGAAGAAGCGGATTTAATTAAAGATTCGTTTAAGTGGAATCCTATAAAGGTTTCTCATGCACGATTAAAAAGAAAAAAAATTATCGGTGACGTATTTCTGGAAATAGAATACCTTGCAAGGGAAGGCATTGAATCAAATTATGACGGCGTTCCATTTGCAGCGATACTTACTATCACTGACCCAGACGGCGAAGCACCAGTAAATACCGACATGAAAGCCCAGATGCAAGCAGTGGGCATTCAACTTTCTAATATTCAAATTGCAACTCAGGTTAGAGGACAGCTTTAATTGTCCAGCCTGTGAACGGAAATCAATTCAAAATCTTAGATACAAAGAAAACTCCCGGCCTCATTTCTGAAGTCGGGAGCGTTTCATAATAGATTTAGGTTAGTGGAGTCTCTAGTTTAGCTTAGGCCAAAGTAGCATGTCCCATCATTTCCCCAGACTTCTCGCCGGTCGCGGAGTTCACATAAAACCATTTCACGAATACTTTCGGAACGGAGTTCCTCGGTATTGGCGTTCTTGTCAAAACCGCTGCGGGGATTCTTCATAAGGTAGATGCCAAGGTATTCACGATGGCTGAGTTCCCCTGTGCGAGGATTCCGGATGGCTGGGTAGAAGTCGAGGTAGAGAGTGATCTTGCCTGAATTGAGTTCCCATTTGCGGAGTGTTACTTTGATTGGGATATATCGGTTTTTATTTGTTGTCTTTTATGTGCACTCTGGCTCTGTCCCAGTAGACTTTGGAGATATTGACTCGCTTCCCTTCCTTTTTATGTGGAATATGGTGGTCGTGGCAGTATCAATTTAAAGAAAAAACAATTTGTTTATTGGTTTGGTCGTTATTAAAAATTTAACTTTTTTATTATATAATTGGCCATCAGATAATCAACTTCACTCCAGACTATGTAAACTGCATTTTTAAAGAAAACTTATGAAACAGACTGAATTTGTCACCTGTTTGTTACCTGGGCCATGGGCTGTTTTTTCCTAATTAGCTGAACGTTTGCCGGTTCCTTTGTTCCCTGGAAAAAGTGTGTTTACGTAAACACGAAAAATTCTTCTTTCAGTGCTTTTTTACAGAATTTTGTGATGGGTCGGTTGGTAAAATCCAAGTTATCTTGCCGGCTCCGTACACCGAACAAAACCACTACTTGGAGGTGCGTGGGGAGGGGTGCAATTCCTAAATATTCTGAATATGGGAATTGATGTGTATGGTCTTGCCATGGAGTGTTCCGATATGGTCATACAGGTAAAGGCAAGCGATCTGATGGAGGCGGCTCATGTTTTTGCAAAAGATATCGCCTTGATCTCTGAATCAAAATCAAAAGAAACAAGGAATCCGAATACCCTTTTGACAAAAAAAGAGGTGATGAAGTTGTTGGGCGTTGGTGAAACTACTTTATGGAGGTGGGCTACAAAGTATGATTACCTGCATCCTGTGATGGTAGGCGGTAAAAGGTGCTGGAAGTGGAAAGACATAGAGGCCATCATGGAAGGGAACGTTACGGATTACTACGGCAAGCCGGTTTGGGGACCGGAACAAAAACAATCGGTACAGTAAGGAGTTTCAGCAATGGATACGGACGATAGTTTTGCAGACAAGATTTCTTTTGAACTTGAAAAAAATGCTATTGTCAGCCCGGATTGCAAGCACGTGGGGATGCTCTCGATCAAGACGGCCAATCAATCGGTGGAAGATGCGCTTAAGATGCCGGATCCCGTGGATCTTTATCATTCACTGCTCAACGAGGGGGAAGTGGCTTGCCTGTTTGCGGATTCCAATGCAGGCAAGTCCATCTTCGCGGTTCAGATGGCGGATCATATTTCCAGGTACCGGAAGGTGTTGTATGTGGATTGTGAGTTGTCGGAAAAGCAGTTTCAGTTGAGGTACACAAGTAAGGAGCTGGGATTCCGGTATGTTTTCTCGGACAATTTCTACAGGGCGGAGATTGATCCGGAGCATATCGGGGTCCAGAACTATGAAGAAACCATCATTAAAGATATCGAGTCCGCCGCCCTCCAGACCGGTTCCCGGATCGTTATCATTGACAACCTGACCTATCTCTGCAACAGTTCTGAAAAGGGAGATGTGGCCGGGTTGTTCATGATGAGGCTGATTGCCCTGAAGAAGAAACACTCCCTCACCTTGTTGGTCATCTCGCACACGCCTAAGCGTAATTTGAGCAATCCCATCACGCAAAACGACTTGGCCGGTTCAAAGAAGCTATACAACTTTTTTGACAATGTGTTTGCCATAGGGCAGTCCGCAAAGGACAAGCGCATCAAGTTTGTCAAGCAGGTGAAGGTCCGGGCCAGCGAGTACATTTACGATTCCGACAATGTGATCATTTATGAGATTACAAGCGATGACGGGTATGTGCATTTTCTTCACAGGGGTTATGGGAAGGAAGCGGAGCACCTGAGGGACAAGTCAGAGGAGGATGAATGCCAGGCACGTTCCAATATCCTGACGCTCCACAGGGACGGGAAATCGGTACGCGAGATCGCGGATCTGGTCAATCTGAGCAAAACCACTGTGCACCGGATCATTACCCAGGAGAAGAAGAAAACAGTTTCCCCGGAGGATGCTGTCCCGTCCGGGGAGATGGGACAGTCGGGACAAACGGGACAGGTGGGACAGCGCGGGACACTTTCTGCTGTGACGGGACAGCGTGTCCCGCCTCCGGACGAGTCGGATACAGGGGGTTCGTTCCTTTTTGACCTCTATGACAATTTCGAATTCTGATGGCCGATCCGCACAATTATTCCCTTCAGCGCTATAAGGGTCCCGGGAGCCGTTTCACTTGTCCCGCTTGCGGGGACAAACACTGCTTTTCTCTCTATGTGGACGAAAACGGTGATTATCTGAATGAGGCGGTGGGAAGGTGCAACCACGAAAGCAGCTGTGGGTATCATTACACGCCAAAACAGTTTTTCGCGGATAACCCTTCGGCCCGTCCCGACTGGAAGGACAATTTCTTCCGCATACCTCAACCAGTAGTAAAAACCACAGTAAAAAAACAATTATGGACCATCACGACAGATATAGTAAAAAGCTCGGTAAATCCGGCAATAGACAGCGATTTCACGATGTTTCTGACGGGTTTGATCGGGAAGGAAAGCACCGGCAGGATCGTAAAAGAATACCATATAGGCGTAACCAAAAGCAGGGACGTGATTTTCTATCAGATAGACACGGAGGGCCGCTGCCGTACGGGGAAGATCATGAAATATGATCGGGAGACCGGTCACCGGATAAAGGATGAACGGATCGGGGGACGGATCACCTGGGTCCACTCGGTATTGAAACAATCCGGCAATCCCAAGTTGCGTTTGTCCGATAAATGGGAGTTGACCCAATGCCTGTTTGGTGAACATCTGTTGAGGCAGTATCCGCTTAAGCATGTCGCCCTGGTGGAAAGCGAGAAGACCGCGGTGATTTGCAGTTCTTATTGGCCTGAATACATCTGGTTGGCCACCGGCGGAAAGTCCCAACTTAATGACCGGCTCCAGGTGTTGAGGGGCCGCAAAGTCGTGGCTTTTCCGGATGTGGACGGGTTTTCTGAATGGAAGGAGAAGCTGTCCCAGGTGCGGGGTGTTGATATTGTTGTGTCAGATGTTTTGGAAAAGCATGCGACTGCTGAGGACAGGGTTAGTCACGTGGATATTGCGGATCTGCTGATACGGCAGCACAGGAAGGAGCATATTGCCATAACTCCCGTTGAGAAGTATGAGGATCCAAGGTTACATCCCACTTTTTTGAAGTTGAAGGGGATGGTGGACGTCGGGCATATGGAAGGACTGGCCTTGCTGATTAATGAACTGGATTTGGAGGTAGAGGGGATGAAGAGGACAGAATTATAAGGCTGACTTTTTGTAAAAAAAGACCCCGGACCAGGGGTGGTTGATCCGGGGTGTTTTTAAAGATTAACAGACAGTAGCTGAACCAATGTTATTTATACAATATTTTGAATTGAGCTAATTTGATCGTATATAGGATCTAAAATATTAGGAGAAATTTCATCTTCCTTTATAATAGACCCATCGGCTAACTTCATTTCAATACCATGATTACCAGTATATAATGTATAACCACTTCTGCATTTTTTAGTACGAGATAAAAGCGCAACAAATCCACCCTGAAGACCTTTATCTATTGTTTCTTTGTAAACAAAACGGGAACAAGTTTCTTTAAATAGACAATTTCGTCTTTTATTTTCTGGTATTATCTTCCAATATATTTTAATTAATAACAGAAAAATCCATTTCATTTTTTAAAAATTAGGACCATTATTGAAGTCGATGTGGAAGGTTTTGCGCCGATTCCAAAACAACCACCCGACCCAGCAATGGTTGTATCAATATTCCCACAGCTTACAAATTCCCATCCATCTACAGCTTCTTGTTGAATAAAGGATGCTACTTGTTCTGCGACTACAGAAGAAGTGCCAGAGCTACTCACTTGAGCAACAAAGGGTTTTACTTTATATTCCATTCTTATTATTTATAAAGTTCCTACTCATAAGGCTTTTCGGATACGCCCCGTTTTTTTGCGTGGTTTCTGGTCTCCACTATTAAAAAATGAGATTATTTACACATACACACTTAATCCTTTACACACCGAACAGATAGCCCTTGTGTCTTGTATTCATTTAGCTGAACTACGTTGGAAAAATCATAGTCCAGGTTCCAGACTATGGCCCGATAGGGCGAGTCGATCTCGTAGTAGTTACCGTAGTAGTCGTCATCGTCGTCATCGTAGATTTTTTCGGTCTCTGAAGTACTACTCCACCAGGAGCCGGATTCGACAACAGAGATGAACCACCCATTGTTATCGCGTATGCCCCCCGGAAGAGCTGAGAAACCGGACTTGTTTCTGTATTCCGGGTAGTCGGTATTGCCTGGAGAACCCTCCACGGATGAGTAGAGCCAGCCGCTTGCACTCGCCAGAGATTTAGCAATTTTACAACAATAAATACTATAAACATCTTCACCACTTTCTCCTATTGAACCGTCATAATTATAACCATTATTAGATAAATAAGTTGCTAATTGTGTCCACTCTTCATCATTAGGCAGGTGCCAACCCGGAGGGCAAGCAAACATTGCAGCATTCCAGTTATATAGCACTCCGTAAGTTCCATAGTTGATTGTGGCTTTGGCAGCAGCTACATCTGTGCCGTAGTAATCGTTAACATAATAATAATTATTATCTCGATTATTTTCATGTAAATATCCGTCTTCATCATAATAAGGTCCAGAGCCTGTTTCCGGGCCAACCACTCTGGGCAAATACGCCAGGTTTTCCGCCATCCAGACCTGATTGCCAATTTTTACTGTTTTGTACACTTTGCCATCCCGGGAATCTGTGAAGGTGTTGCCTGCCATTCCCCGGGTTGGGGTAGGGCTTGGACTTGTGCTAGTTTTAAAAGATTTCTGCTCCCCGTAGGCTGTCCCTTGTGCGTTTGTTGCATAAGCCCGGACATAGTAAGTGGTATTGGGAGAAAGACCGGTGATATTACTGGTATAATTGCCCAAGGCAGTACCGTTTGTTGTCTTAGAATCTGATGTCGTGGGATACGGCGAAGTGCTCCAGCAGACACCGCGGGCTGTTATTGATGATTCATCATCTGAAGCCACATTCGCTGAAAAGGTGGCAGTTGTGGCAGTAATGTTGGTTACCTGACCTGTGGTAACAGCGGGCAGAATAACACCTTTCACGCAGCGGACAGATATCCCGCACTCCTTGACTAAGCCGTTCCGGCTTATGTAGCTGTCACTGTAGAGCAGCAACCGGAACAAGACGTAAAGTGTACTGTTCTCCGTAGAACTCCACCACTTGCCGCCGTAGTCAATGAAGGAGAATGTTGCACTGCCGTTACGGCCGCCCCCCGGAAGAGCTGAGAAACCTGATTTGTTCCTGTATGCAGGGTAGTAAGTATTGCCTGGAGAGCCTTCTTCGGATGATCCTGCCCAGCCGCTTGCACTCGCCAGTGATTTGGCAATTTTGGCTCTTCCGCCTCCTGTTGACCCATCGTAATTGTAACCGTTATTGGCCAGGTAATTTTCCAACTGTGTCCACTCTGCATCGCTGGGTAGGTGCCAGCCAGCAGGGCAGCCCTTTAGGGCAGCAGGCCAGTTATATAACACTCCGTAAGTATTGTAATTATCTGTTGCTTTTGCATCGTTTACACTAAAGCCGTCATAATCGTAAACATAGTAATAAGGAGTGGTATAAGATTCTTTCAACGGACTTTCTACACTGGGCAGATACGCCAGGTTTTCTGCCATCCAGGTCTGCTCGCCAATGGTCACTGTTTTGTACACTTTGCCATCCCTGGGATCGGTAAAGGTGTTGCCTACCATTCCCGGGCTTGGGTTTGGGCTTGGACTCGTTCTAAAAGATTTCATCAGCTCCCCGTAGACTGTTCCTTGTGCGTTTCTTGCATAAGCCCTGACATAGTAAGTGGTATTGGGAGAAAGACCGGCGATATTGCTTGTATAAGTTCCAGATCCAGTACCGTTTATTGTCTTGAAATCTGATGTCGTGGGATACGGCGAAGTGCTCCAGCAGACACCGCGGGCTGTTATTGATGATTCATCATCTGAAGCCACATTCGCTGAAAAGGTTGCAGTAGTGGTTGAAATGTTGGTTAGCTGACCTATGGTAACTTTAGGTAGAGTAACACTTTTCACACAACGAACAGAAAATCCGTTATCTCTTAGGCTATTGAAGCTCCTGTTGATTTTGCTTTGATTGTAGGATAGGCTCCGGTACAAGGTGCTATTCGAACCGCTCACCAAAGAACTCCACCAGTAGCTGAAGCCACCACCTCCGTAAAAGGAACCACTGAGAGAGCGGCTACCACCCGGAAGGGCAGAGAACCCGGACTTGTTTATGTATTCGGGATAATCGGTATTGCCGGGTGCTCCTTCTTTGTCTGCATAATTCCAACCAGTAGCACTTGCCATGGATTTGGCAATTTTAGCTATATCATCATCTCCACTTGGAGAACCATCATAATTATGGTTATTGTTAGCTAAATATGTTTCCAGTTGTCCCCACTCATTATCACTAGGTAAATGCCAACCTTTAGGACAGGCTGTCTTTGCCGCATACCAGCTATAGAGGACCCCATAGGTTTGGTAATCGGCCGTGGCTTTAGCTTCCGCTACGTTTGTACCGTAGTAATCGTAAACGTAATAATATGGATCTGTTTCATGGTCTGTGTCTTCTGAGCCTGTTCCCGGACCTACTACATTGGGAAGATAAGCCAGGTTCTCCGCCATCCAGGTCTGGTTGCCAATTTTTACTGTTTTGTATACTTTGCCATCTCGGGGATCTGTAAAGGCATTGCCTACCATTCCCTGGCTTGGGCTTGGATTTGAGCGTGGGGTAGTTCTAAAAGATTTCTGTTCCCCGTAGGCTGTCTCTTGTTCAGTTCTTGCATAAGCCCTGACATAGTAAATAGTATTGGGAGAAAGACCGTTGATATTACTAGTAAAAGTTCCCAGGACAGTACCGTTTGTTGTCTTAGAATTTGATGTCGTGGGATTCGGCGAAGTGCTCCAGCAGACACCGCGAGCTGTTACTGATGATCCACCCTCTGAAGTCACAGTCCCTGAACAGGTGGCAGTTGTGGTAGTAATGTCGGCTACCTGACCTGTGGTAACAGCGAATAGATTATTATCCCGGACACAACGAACAGAAAACCCGGATTCCTTGGCGTCTCTGGTCCTGACTACGCCGCTGTCATTGTAGTACAGGTACCGGAGCCAGGCGCTATTTGTACTGCTCTCCATAGAACTCCACCAGTTATCGATGCTGCCAATGCTGCTGAATGTACCACCGTAGTAACGGTAGCCTCCCGGAAGAGCGGTAAAACCGGATTTGTTCCTGTATGCAGGATAATCGGTATTGCCCACACTTCCTGTTTCGGAATAAGAGTTCCAGCCGCTTGTACTCGCCAGAGATTTAGCAATTTTGTTTATGCCCCCACCGGTGGTCCCATCGTAATTATGTCCATTGTCGGCCAGGTAATTTTCCAACTGTGTCCACTCTGCATCACTGGGTAAATGCCAACCCGGAGGGCAAGCAGACAGTGCCGCCTTCCAGTTATAGAGGACACCGAAGGTTGCATAGGTGAATGTGGCTTTGGCTGCAACTACATCTGCGCCGTCATAGCCGTAAACATAGTAATAGGGTTCTGTAGCAGAACCTGTTCCCGGACCCACTACATAGGGCAGATACGCCAGGTTCTCTGCCATCCATACCTGCGAACCTATGGTTACTGTTTTGTACTTTTTGCCATCCCGGGGATCTGTAAAAGTATTTGGGACATCCTGTGGTGTGAAGGAATAGATGAACACCAATGCAAATAGGGATATTATAACCTTCCTCATGTCTTATATTCAGTGTTATTATGTAACTGTATACCTAATTATTTGAACAATATATATATATATTAATTACTTCAAACTTTAGGACTCACCTTGTTCGAGAAAACTAATATCAACGAATTAATTAATGGAAAAAAACATCAACAACTTGTCCGATGATCCCATTCTGTCACTATGGGAAATTCAAACCGAACAGCTGAGCGGGTACGTAATTTTGGAATCAATTTTGGTGCAAAAAGGATCGGTTGGAAAGTCAGATGGAATGTTTATAGGAAACTGAATTGGAACTTGTTCAAAAATATAGAATTATTCCAATAGTTCCAATTATAACTTTGAATTTGATACAGTTATCCTTTCAATTCTTGTTTTTTTCTGATAGCTGAATGATTTTCATTCCTTATAATAGTATTTAATTGTAGTTAGGCATATCAAAGGATATTATGTCACTGGTTGTCCCATTTGTCCCAAGTGTCCCGTTCCGGTGGGATGGGACAGACGAACAACAAGTAGATAATCCATAACGAATGGCTCTATTCATGTTTTGAATAATTGATTATCTTTGTTTCGCAAAGCAGACATATGAGGTCTGTTTTTGTGTGCAACTAAGCATCCCGGGACTAATTTCCTTGGGATGCTTTTTATTAAGTCGGGGATATGGTCGGGGATTTTTATAAAGCAAAAACCACAAGTGTTTGAATATAAACAACTTGTGGCTATTTTTTGTGATCCGGTTGGGGCTCGAACCCAAGACCTACAGCTTAGAAGGCTGTTGCTCTATCCAACT
>MTKZ01000190.1_pt1 | contig 16295 bp, 18 predicted proteins | sample 1042781 | NCBI WGS metagenome assembly MTKZ01 (sample SAMN06212207, study PRJNA360539) | anaerobic digester metagenome | biome: Wastewater treatment plant; material: sludge; isolation source: anaerobic digester fed with sludge from wastewater treatment plant | place: Denmark: WWTP Viborg ...
GTGTCAGAAGCAATGCGTGAGTGGACTTCCCGCATTAGCGATACCCATTATTGTCTTGGCTCCGTTATGGGGCCACATCCGTTTCCAATAATTGTCCGTGATTTTCAGGCAGTTATATCTAAGGAAATCAAGGAACAGATGCTTGCATTAGAAGGTAGACTTCCTGACGCAGTAATCGCCTGTGTGGGCGGAGGATCCAACGCCATCGGAAGCTTCTATAATTTTATAGACGATAAAGAGGTCCGACTGATTGGCTGTGAAGCGGCGGGTAGAGGCATCGATACTTTTGAAACAGCTGCTACAATCGCTACTGGAAAAGTTGGAATCTTTCATGGTATGAAGTCATACTTCTGCCAAGATGATTACGGACAGATTGCTCCCGTTTACTCGATTTCTGCAGGACTAGATTATCCCGGAATAGGCCCCGAACATGCCTACCTTCACGATGTTGGCAGAGCAGAATATGTTTCTATCACGGATGAAGAGGCAGTAAATGCTTTTGAGTATCTTTCAAGAACAGAGGGCATCATTCCTGCGATTGAATCATCACATGCGGTTGCGCACGCCTTGAAAATTGCTCCAACAATGGATAAGAATTCAATTATTGTCATTACTATTTCTGGCAGAGGTGACAAGGATTGTGCTGCCATTGCACGCTATAGAGGGGAGAATATTCATGAGTAACATTCGAAAAGCTTTTGAAAATGGTAAGGCATTCATCGCCTTTATTACCTGTGGAGATCCAGATTTAGAAACAACTGCAGAAGTGGTTCGTGAAGCGGTCAAAAATGGCGCCGACCTTATCGAGCTCGGCATTCCTTTCTCTGATCCAACAGCAGAGGGGCCAGTAATTCAGGGCGCAAACGCAAGAGCTCTATCCGCCGGTGTTACTACGGATGATATTTTTGCTTTAGTAAAAGAACTTCGCCGTGATATTTCAATCCCTTTAGTCTTTATGACATATGCGAATGTCGTATTTTCTTATGGCTCAGAAAGGTTTATTTCAACTTGCAAGCAAATTGGAATTGATGGCCTTATTTTACCCGATGTGCCATTTGAAGAAAAAGAAGAGTTTCTATCTCTATGTAAGAAGTACGGTGTAGATTTGATTTCTCTGATAGCTCCCACCTCTGAGAACCGTATAGCAATGATTGCCAAAGAGGCCGAAGGTTTTTTGTATATCGTATCAAGCCTTGGTGTGACGGGGATGAGAAGCGAGATCACTACCGATCTTTCGTCTATTGTTAAAGTAGTGAGAGAGAATACTGATGTACCATGCGCTATCGGCTTTGGTATTTCCACTCCTGAGCAAGCGAAAAAAATGGCTGATATTTCTGACGGAGCTATCGTAGGAACGGCAATTATTAAGCTATTGGAAAAGCATGGGAAAGATGCTCCAAAACACGTAGGTTCGTACATTAAATCCATGAAGGATGCTTTGCGCCGTTGAATAATTTCTATGACACGAAAAAGGCATCGGATATTCACCGATGCCTTATTATTCGTTCGAAAATCAAATCAAATACTTAATTCTTAATTCTTTTCCTTAAGTAGGTCGCGAATTTCAGTTAAAAGCTTAGTCTCATCAGAAACCTTTGGCTCTTCCTTGACCTCTTCCTTTTGTACCTTAAGTAATGCGTCAAACTTAGCTCTTGCTTTCTGTATAACAGTAATTACTAGGAAGATGCAAATGGCAATAATCAAGAACTCGATAACAGTGTTGATGAAATTTCCGTAGCAAATAGCAACTTCAGGAGTTACTATCTCACCAGCTTTATCAAGAACTGCTGGAGACATGACATATTTCATATCTGCAAAGTCAAGGCCACCAATCAAATACCCAATACCAGGCATCACTATGTCGTTTACAAGGGAAGTAACAATCTTTCCGAAAGCACCACCAATAATGACACCAATTGCCATATCCATTACATTACCGCGACTTATAAAAGCCTTAAAATCCTTAATTATACTCATCTGTTATTTTCTCTCAAAACACTTAATTTTATATGAACTTTTTAATCGAATCTGGAAGAGCATTAACATCACTACTTAGAATGATTGTAACAACTATAGAGGAATTCTTTAGGAAATCATCTAGCTTCGACAAGAAACCATCGAATTCTTCTAAACTGTCACTGCCCGATACCTTCTTAATGCTATCAATATAAATGTGAGTCAAATCGTAATCCTTAGCACAAATGCCGCCTAAGAAAGCAAGTAGCTGATCGTATCCAGAGCAAGGATATTCTTTCATGTTGATAAGGCGAACCTTGTACTTCAAGTATTGATCCAAACGGTTTCCTCTCTCGATGCAGACTACGTTGTTGTCGTCAGCGGCTACATTGTTGATTTCATCTACAAGTAGTGCTGTTTTACCAGTACCTTTTTCTCCTGCGATAATCTTAATCATAATATAATTCTCCTTTGGCCTTATTATCCAAACGAAACTCTATTGGATGTCTTTATGATACTTGAAAATCAGTAAAAATTGAATAGGAATTTGGGTTTTTTCATGGATGTTTTTGTGAAAAAAGTAGAAAAGGAAAATTGGTTGCTACTGTTACGCGCTTGTGGTATCATAAATGTGTTCTGAATTACGTTTGTAAACGGGCTTCCTAGTCCGTTTTTTTATGCAACGCTACACGTTTAAGGAGAAATAATGCCTAAGATGTCCAAGATGGCTCAAGCCGCATATGATGTTGCTTTTCCAATAGCAGCACAAATGGGTTATGACCTAGTTGATTGTGAATATGTTAAGGAAGGTAAGGATCTCTTCTTAAGAATGTACATTGACAAGAAGGGTGGAATTTCTACGGATGATTGCGAGGCTTTCAGTCGTAAGATAGACCCTATCCTAGATGAGTCGATTAATTCGGAAGCAGACTACTTTGAAGTATCCTCTCCTGGGCTGACAAGACCATTGGAGACGGCAAGCGATTACAAGAGATACCAGGGAGAGATGATGGATGTATCACTTTATATGGAAGTTGATGGTACGAAGTCATTTTCGGGGACTATTGAATGCTCAGATGAAGAGAATGTAACCTTTGATACAAATACAGGTAAAAAGACCTTCGCGATCAAAGATATTGCGAAAACAGTAAGACACATTGATTTTTAATTTTGGAGGGAAAGAAAATGCCTAAGAAGAATCAAAGCGAGCCAGCAAGAGAGAACGTACTTGACGTCATTAAGATCCTTGCTAAAGAAAGAGGTATTGATGAGGATACCTTACTTGACGCTGTTGAGGATGGAATAGTTGTAGCATTTAGAAGAGAATTCTCAAGCTCGAGAGCCATTAATAATGTTGGTGCAGAGATTGATCGTACTACTGGAGAGATTTTTGTTTACAAGCTAGTTGAGGTTGTAGAGGAAGTCGAGGATGCCGAGAATCAGATTTCTCTTGAGGAAGCTAAGTTAATGGATCCTGAGATTGATGTTGGTGATCAGGTTGAGGTAGGAATTGACGTTGATAAGCTCGGTCGTCTTGCTGCTACTGCCGCTAAGAGTGCTATATCCCAGAAGGTTAGAGAAGCTGAGTATGCTAGAATTCAATCAGAGTTCTCTGGCAAGATTAATGAGATTACATTCGGTACTGTTTTGCGAAAAGATTCGAGATGCGTATATGTTGATATTGCACGTGCTGAGGCTGTTCTTCCAAGAGAGGGACAGATTAAGAACGAAGACTACTATATGAATAGAAAGATGAAGTTTCTTGTTCTTTGTGTTCAGGAGCATAGTGGACATCCATCAATAACTCTGTCCAGAACATCTCCAGAGTTAGTCAAGAAGCTTTTCGAACTTGAAGTTCCAGAAATAAAGAATGGTGAAGTAGTGATTAAAGCTGTTTCACGTGAGCCAGGTTCAAGATCAAAGGTTGCTGTTTTATCTAGAGATGAGAATATAGATGCAAAGGGTGCTTGTGTTGGTCAACGCGGACAAAGAGTTCAAGACATTATGAATGAGCTCGGCGGCGAGAAGATTGATATCGTTGATTGGAATGAGGATCCAGCGTTATTTATTAGTGAAGCATTGCAGCCAGCTAAGGTAGTTCGTGTGGATACTGAGATTACAACTCATGGGACAGAGGATGTTGAGAGATATGCTAAGGTAATTGTTCCAGACGCTCAATTCTCACTTGCTATTGGAAGAAGCGGACAAAATGTTCGTTTGGCAGCAAAGCTTACAGGCTTTAGAATCGATATCAAGAAGGAGTCTGATGAGGCAGATGATGCTAAGCAGAAGATGCTTGATATGTTTGAGGTAGTTGATTCAGACTCTGAAGATACTGAGGTTTCTGGAGAGGAATAATTAATTAGGACTAAGCGTTGAGGTAGGGTATGAAGAAGACACCACTTAGAATGTGCGTTATCTGTAGAACAAAGGCCGATAAGAGAGATTTTATTCGAATTGTTCTTAACAAGGATGAGACGGTTACGTTCGACCCAACAGGAAAGGTTAGTGGTCGTGGAGCATATTTATGTAGGAATGAGAAATGCATAATGGCAGAACTCAAGGCACATAAGCTTTCGAAAGGCTTAAGGCATCCTATTACTGAAGCGGATTATGAACAATTAGCTAAGGAATTACTTGCACAATGTGCTAATGAGGTTTAATGGAAGGACAAAAGCAAAGGATATTAAGGTTTCTTGGACTTGCACAACGAGCGGGATTTGTAGAATCCGGTTTTGATGCAGTAGTAAAGACAATATATAACAACAAAGCCAAGATGATAATCATGGCACAAGACATATCGGGCAATACTCTAAGTAAATTGCTTGATGTAGCAAGTGAAGTGGATACGAGAATGCCTGAGATATATAGATTCTCAGACATGAGTGAACTAGGATATGCAATAGGCAAGCCGGCTAGGGCGCTTCTAGCAGTGACAGATGACGGTTTTAGAAACAAGTTGAGCGAGCTTTTAGAAGGGCTTAGTGATGAGGAGGAACGCGGTTAATGAGTGAAGAAGAGAACAAGCAGCCACAGATAATTATGGGCGGCGTCTCAGGAAACAAAGAACTAAGAGTAAGAAGAGTTCATAAGAAAAAGGCTGATGAGATGGAAGCGGATATAACACCTGCAACAGAGAACGTTGAAACAGAAAGTGTTAAGAAAGCTAAGCCATCGACTTCCGTGTCCGATGCTTCCAATGAACCTAAGGACGAGGGTAAGACTGAAGCTGTGAAGGCACATAAGGAAAACAAGGTTGTTCCTAGCGACAGCAAGCCTGAAATTAAACCTAACGAAGCTACAGCGACTAAGGATAGTGCTCCACAAAAGGGTCAGGATAAGATTGCTCCAGCTGCTGTGAACTCGGAAGCTTCTTTTAAGGTTTCAGAGAAGAAGGCTGATGCAAATCAAGAGTCAGGCACAGCAAGGAAGGATGAGATAAAGAAGCCTTATCCTCCAAAGAACATTCATACTAATGCTCCTTCCTCAACAAATAATAATCCTCAAAGAAGACCAAACTATAATAATGATAATGCAAGACAAGATGGTGCAGCGACAAGAAGACCAGTTCAGCCAGATAGAACTAAGATTTCTTCGGCTGTTATCTCCATGCCTACATCAACTGTAAAGAGTTCTACTGTTATTCCTGGTAATAGAGACAGAAGGCCTCCTTTCAACCGTGATGGAAACAGACCATACAATAACAACAATGGCGGAAGCGGAAATGGATATCAATCCAATAATGGATATCAGTCCAATAATAGTGGTTCAGGATATAACAACAATGGTGGATATCGTCCTAATCGAAATAACAATGTAGGTGGACCTTCTTCAGGTCCTAGAAATTTCGGTGGAGGCGGCGGATTCGCTAAGGATAAGGATTCAGATGATTCAAGCAATCGTCCACCAATGAAGAGAGCTCCAAAGCCAAAGGCTGAAGGTGGTTTTGAAGTTGAAATTAAGACGAGCAGAGCGAATTTTGCTGAGCGCAATTCTGTTGAGAAGAAGAAAACAGAAGGCGATTCAACAAAGAAGGATACTTCTAAGAATCCAATTGCAGCTAATAAAAATAGAAATAAGAACGATATATCTATTCCATCCTTCAATGGTAGGGTGTCCGACGTGCTTAATGATGATAGCATCTTCGATTCCTATCAAGGTTATGGCCGTAGAAAGAAGAAGATTAAGAGTTCCTATATAGCTGCTCCTGTTGTAGAGAAGAAGATTACTAACGTAAAGATTCCTGCATTTATTACTGTTAAGGAACTAGCCGAGGGTATAGAGAAGAAGAGCTCTGATGTTATTAAAGAACTCCTTAAGCTCGGTATGCTCGTGACAATTAACCAAGAGCTTGACTTTGATACGGCTTGCCTAGTTGCTGATGCCTATGGAATTAAAGCAGAGCTTATGGAAGAAGTTACTGAAGAGGATATCCTTTTCGATGATGGTGACGATAAGGATGAAAATTTGAAACAGCGTCCTCCTGTTGTTGTTGTAATGGGTCACGTTGATCATGGTAAGACTTCCTTGCTTGATAGAATTAGATCTGCTTCCGTTGTATCTGGTGAGGCAGGAGGAATTACACAGCATATCGGTGCTTATACTGTAAGACTAAAGGGACGTCAAATCACATTCCTTGATACACCAGGACATGAGGCCTTCACGACAATGCGTGCAAGAGGAGCTCAGGTTACTGATATAGCTATTCTTGTAGTTGCTGCGGATGATGGTGTAATGCCACAAACCGTTGAGGCTATCAACCATGCTAAAGCAGCTGGTACAGAAATAATTGTTGCAATAAATAAGATTGATAAACCAGGCGCTAATCCTGAGAAGGTTAAGCAAGAGTTAACAAACTACGAGCTTGTTCCTGAGGAGTGGGGTGGTTCAACTATTATGGTACCTGTAAGTGCTAAGAAGGGCGAAGGAATTGACGATCTTCTTGAGATGGTTCTTCTAACTGCTGATGTACTTGAGCTTAAGGCTGATCCTAAACGTCAAGCTAAGGGTGCTGTAATCGAGGCTAAACTTGATAAGAATCGTGGTCCTGTAGCAACTGTTCTTGTTCAAAGAGGAACTCTTCGTCAAGGCGATACAGTTGTATGTGGAGCTATGATTGGAAACATTCGTGCTATGTACGATGACAAGGGTGCTGACATTAAGAAGGCAGGTCCTTCTGTTCCAGTAGAGATTCTTGGTCTTCCAGAGGTTCCAGAGGCTGGTGAGCATTTATATGCTGTTACGGATGATAAGATTGCCCGTCAATTAGTTGAGAAGAGAAGAATTAAGCAACGTGAGGAGCAATTGCGTAAGAGCTCAAGAATGAGTCTTGAAACACTTGCTGCTAGTATGGCTGCTGGTGAGATTAAGAACTTGAACCTTATTATCAAGGCGGATGTTCAAGGTTCTGTTGAGGCAGTAATTCAGTCTCTTGAGAAGATATCTAACGAAGAAGTTAAGGTTAAGGTTATCCATGGTGGCGTAGGCGCAATTAACGAGTCGGATGTAGTACTAGCAGATGTATCAAATGCGATTATCATTGGCTTTAATGTTAGACCTTCAGCGCTGATTGCCGAGAAGGCAAAGGAAGTTGGAGTAGACATTAGACTTTATAGTGTAATTTATAACGCTATTGAAGACGTTGAGTCCGCTATGAAGGGTATGCTTGCACCTAAGTTCGAAGAAGAGGTACTTGGTCACGTTGAGATCAGAGAAATCTTCAAGGTTAGTGGTATAGGTACTATCGGTGGCGCTTATGTACAAGATGGTAAGATAGTAAGAAATTGTGACGTTCGTTTGGTAAGAAATGGAATTGTAGTATATACAGGACATCTCGCTTCATTACAGCGTATGAAGGACTCCGTAAAAGAAGTAAATGCTGGATATGAGTGTGGTCTTTCAATCGAAAATTATAATGATCTTAAGATTGGCGATATCATCGAGTCATTCCAGATGAAAGAGGTTGAGAGATAAGTATGCGTAATAGACCCGTTATAGTGGGAGATGAGATTCAAAAGGTCGTGTCAGTGATAGTAAGCTGTCAACTTAATGATCCTAAGATTCCTGTATTAACCTCAGTTACTGCTGTGAAGATGTCTCCTGACCTAACGCATGCTACTTGTTATATGTCCGTCTTTGGAGATCAAAAAACGAAAGATAATTGTATCAAAGCTTTGACGCGTGCTTCTGGATTTGTTCGTTCAGAGGTATGCAAAAAGGTAAGACTTCGTGTTGCTCCTGAGTTTAAGTTCGTATTAGATACGTCTATGGAGGATGCGTCTAAGATGATGGAGCTTATTGATAAGACTATCAAAGAAGACGAGAACAAGAAGAATCTACAGGAGTAATTCTGTAATTTGACGAGGTGCCATATGGAAGAGATTATACTTATTACTTCAAAGGCTACTGAGATGGCAAGTATTCTTTCTACGAATAAAAAAAGGCTTAAGGATACTCATGGCAAATGTTATGTTTTTGTTCATTCGAGTGTTGATGGTGATTGTGTTGGTGCTTCTTGTGCTATGGCTGATGCATTAAATGGTCTGGGGATTGATACTAAAGTAGCATTAGCAGAGAAGATACCAGAAGATATGGCCTTCATGAATGTTGAAGAATTGATTCAATATGATATTTTGCCTAATAACAGTGAGGATTTTGCCATTGCTGTAGATTGTGCTTCTGGATCCAGAATGGGTGAAATGGGTGACTTTTTCGAGGGTATCGAAAACAAGATCATTATTGATCATCACATTTCGGTTGACCCTAATCTAAGCGATGCTTGGATAGATTCAAAAGCTTCTTCTGCGAGTGAAATGTGTTTTAGGATGCTTCTTGCTTTAGCGAAAAATATGGAAGTATCTTCTGAGGAGATTATTTCGAAAAGGGCCGCGAATTGCTTGCTAACAGGAATTGTTACTGATACCGGCCGATTCACATATACGAATACAAGTCCGGAGACTCTTGTAGCATCCGGTAAATTGATGCAACTTGGCGGGAATATTTCAATGTCGTGCTATTATCTTTTCGATATGAAGAAGAAGCCAGACTTCCTATTGTCAAATGAAGCATGTAACACGGCTGAGTTTTTCTGCGAAGATAGAGTCGCAATGTCCATTGTAACCCGCGAGATGTTTGAGAAGTATGGCGCGGATGAAGATTCGGTGAGTGACGTTGCCGCAAGATTAAGAGATGTTGATTCTGTCGATGTGTCGTTTGTATTAAGGGAAACCGAGGATGGTAAGATTCGTGCAAATATAAGGTCATCGTCTTCGTTTGACTGTGCGGCTTTTGCTAGTCAATTTGGCGGTGGCGGTCACAAGAGAGCTTCGGGCTTTACCGTAGATAATATGGATATTGAGGCCTTGGCACAGGAAGTTAGAAGGCTTGTAACTGATGAGTTTGAATCAAATATGTAATGGAATAATTCTCATAGATAAGGAAGCAGGAATGACTTCCTTTTGTATTGATGGCAAGATAAAAAGAATGCTTGGGACAAAGAAGGTTGGGCATCTTGGAACGCTGGATCCTTTTGCTACTGGGCTTCTGCCTATTTGTGTCGGAGATGCTTTGCGCATAATTCGATATACCGATGACTATTGCAAGGGATATCAATGCGTTGCACGATTTGGCTATTGTACCGATACAATGGATACAGAAGGACAAGAAATTTTTGGTAGGCGTCCTACAAAGGATGAACTTGACGAGCTTGTTAGAACTGATTTCAAGAGCGTGCGAAGTGTTTTCGAGGAGATTTCTACTCACACAACACAAATACCACCTATTTATTCTGCAAAGAAAATTAATGGCAGAAAGGCTTATGAGCTTGCACGAGAAGGCAAGGAAATTGAGCTTAAGCCCCAAGCAATCAAGATATTCAAGTTGGAAATTAGTAGCATTACCATTAATGAAGATACCTTCGATGTTGATTTTGAAGTATTATGCTCGAAAGGAACGTACATTCGAGTAATATGTGACGAGCTTGGTCGTAGACTTGAATTTGGAGCTCATGCAATTAAGCTTAGACGCTTAGTTTCTGGGCCTTTTGAGGTTGCTAAGGCGAATACAATTAACGAAATCGAAAGCAAAATTGCATGTGGCGATATGTCTTTCTTGATAGACGAAGAGAATGCTATTGAATACATGCCAGTTTTGGAAGTGAATAGAATTGAGGCTTCGGATATCCGATTAGGAAAGAAGATATTAGCTGATAGATTTGTTGAATCGTTAGCAAAGGAAGAGGCAGGAACGCGTTTTCGCGCAAGATGTGAAGGCGCATTGATTGCGATAGTATACGATTCATATGAGGAAGCAGGCCATGTTCTTAGAATTGAGAGGATGCTAGCCAAATGAGCAATGACTTATACGCCTTAAGAATTATGGATTTAAAGGATTTTAGCGACAGTACAGATACGAGCGAATCAAGTTCAGTGGCGCTTGGCTTTTTTGATGGCGTTCATAGTGGTCATGAGCAGATTATTAATGCGTGCGTTTCATTTGCGAGAAGCAACGGCATTCAAGCTATATTGCAAACTTTCACGCACTTCTCTATTAAGAGCAATAAGTGCATTATGACTAACGAAGAGAAGGCTCAAATTCTGAAGTCCCTTGATGTAGATAAGATGGCGATAGTTGATTTCACAAAAGATGTGATGAATATGAGCGCAAATGACTTTTGCGTCAATATTCTTCTTAATGAGCTTCATGCAAAGTGCATTTGTGTTGGTATCGACTATCGTTTTGGACACAAAAAGGAGGGCGGCATCGAGTTTCTTAAGAGCTTTTGCGCTAGAAACAGCATTGAGCTTCAAGTAATTGAGACTAAGATTTTTGGTGAAGCTAATCGAAAAGTATCGTCTCAATGGCTTCGCGATCTTCTTCAAGAAGGAGACATGGATACGTATCTTAAACTAACCAATGAACGACCATATCAAGTTAGCGGTGTGGTATCGCATGGCAAACGCCTGGGGAGAAAGCTAGGTTTTCCAACAATAAATCTAATTCCGCAAGAAATCAAAACTATACCGCGCTTTGGCGTATATGCCACAAGAGTATCAATCGAGGGTGATGCAAACTACTATTATGGTGTAACAAATGTTGGACAAAGACCAACAGTCGATACGATCAAATCACATCCAGAAGAGACTGTGGAAACGTTTGTTTTCGATTATGAAGGTGATTGTTACGATAAGAATGTAAGGGTTGATTTCATTAAGTTCTTGAGGCCGGAAAGCAAGTTTGATGGGCTTATTCAATTGAAGGAAGCGGTAGAAAAAGACAAAGAGAAGGCAGCACTTGTGCATGGCATCAAAATGCCATAAATTCTCTTTTGTACTGTGGTATTATTACTAAGAACAATTTGAATAATCGATTGTGAGGTGTGTATGAATTATACGGAAGTTAGTTTTCCTGGTTTAGGAATAACAGTAAACATAGATCAAGTTGCTTTCTCAATATTTGGAATTGAGGTCTATTGGTATGGGCTATTGATTTCTCTAGGTATGGTGCTTTGCGTTGTGCTTGGAATGCTTCATTCGAAAAAGAATAAGTTCTCATCCGATTTGGTATTTGACGTTATTTTGGTTTCATTACCTTGCGCTATTGTTGGCGCGAGACTGTACTATGTATTAAGTGAATGGGAGATGTATTCTGGCGATTTAATCAAGATTTTCGACACGCGTTCCGGGGGACTTGCTGTATATGGTGGCATTCTTGGCGCTTTTACTGGCACACTTATTATGTGTAAGATCAGGAAAATTCCATTTAGTGCAGTTGTTGATTTCTGTGTTGTTTATATTCCTCTTGGCCAAGCGATTGGACGATGGGGCAATTTCTTTAATCAGGAGTGTTTTGGTACTACGACGACGCTTCCTTGGGGTATGAAGAGTAGCGAAGTTGAGTCATATTTAAGACTATACTTCCCGGATTTGGATAGCACTATGGCTGTTCATCCAACGTTCTTTTATGAGTTTTTAGCGACGATTACGATTTTCTTTATTCTTCTTTATGTTCGAAAATATTCGAAGCACGCCTTTGAATCAATGGCTGTCTACATGATTTTGTATGGAGTTGCGCGTTTCTTCATTGAAGGATTGCGTACTGATTCTCTATACATTGGAGATACTGGAATAAGAACATCGCAATTGTTTTCTGCTGTTCTAGTAGTATCTGGAGTGATTTATCTAGTAGTTGCTTACAAGAAGAATATCAAGAGAGTCTATATATCGGAAGAGCTTATGAATAAGACTTTCCTAGACTCAAATAAAAAGGTGGAGAAGGTGGAAAAAGCAGTAAGAGAAGAAACAAATCAAGAAGTATCTGTTTCTTCTACAACTGACGTTTCTTCGGAGACAGACGATAATGCAAATTCAGAAGACGGGAATTGAGAGAAGCAGAAATATTACTCGCTTCCGTTCGATCGATTTTTATTTGGTCGTTCCTGTAATATTGCTCACAATTATTGGAATATATGTATTGAATAAGGTTCTTTCAGAAGGGTATGCTGCATATCCTGGCAATCTTTATCGTCAAATAGCTGCTGCCATGCTTGGAATCTTTTGCGCTCTTGTAATCTGCTTCATTGATACGCAGTTGCTTAAGGTATTAAGCTGGATTATCTACGCTTCGGCGATGTTCCTGTTGTTACTTGTTCCGCTTGATAATTATTCAATGATGGCTGAATGGGGTGCTGATGCTTGGTTGAATCTTCCTGTTCTTGGAAATTTCCAACCTTCTGAGCTTGCAAAAATCGGATTAGTCATGGTTGTCGCGGATTTATTTGAACGTATGAATAGTAAAGAGTTTAGTATGTGGAAAGGTCTAGGACTTATTGCAGCTGTTTATGCACCACCTATGCTTCTTATCTTTAAACAGCCAGACTTTGGAACAGCGATGGTTATTGCTTTCTCATTTGTGTGTGTTCTTTTCGTATGGGGTGTTAAGTATAGATACTTCTTGCTTGCCGCTTCACTAGGNNGAGAATCTTGTCGCTTGTTTTCGAGGGGTCAGATCCTAAGGCTGAGTACAATCTTGTTCAATCTAAGCTTGCGATTGCTTCTGGAGGACTTGCGGGAAATAATACAGGCGTTCGTGTTTCTGTTCCTGTAAAGGAAAGTGATTTCATATACTCTGCAATTGGTGAGCACCTTGGATTCATCGGTACGACGGTGTTGTTGTGCTTGGCATTCTTCTTTATATGCCGCTGCCTTTATGTAGCAAGTAAATGTAACAAAGCATCTTATTCGTACATAATAATTGGTATTGCTGCCGCATTCGCTTTCCACTTCATTGAGAACATGGGAATGTCTGTTGGCTTACTTCCTATTACAGGAATTCCGCTCCCATTTATTAGCTTGGGCGGAACGTCGTTACTCGTAAACTACATTTCGTTTGGAATTATTCTCAATATTTCTATGAATAGACAACAAGAAGCTTAGTATTTGTAGCTGATTGCTGTTTATTAGTATTCTGCAAGTCTCATTTCGAATTTGAGATGATTTTTCGCGCGAAAAACATTCAAACTGTAACCGTAGAAGAAAGTTCGCAGTACTGATTGAATTTAGGTATTGTAAAATTTACAGTACCGTGATACTATCACTATGTAAGAAACTTCAGTATTGAAAGTGAGGAACGCTAATGAATACGCAATACAAGAAAAGTATTTTGGATATGTGCGTTCTTGCTGTACTGGATAGGGATGATAATTATGGTTATGACATGGCTGACTATCTATCCAAAACGATTGAGGTCGAAGATGTCTCAGTCTATCCTCTACTACGAAAACTGGCTAAGGATGGCCTGGTAACAACTTATCTTAAGGAATCCCAAACCGGTCCTCCAAGAAAGTACTATCGCTTGGCAGATGAAGGCCGTAAAGTATTAAATGAATACCGCAAGGATTGGAAAGAGTTCACAGCAGTCGTGAACCAAATATTGGAAGGAGAACCAAATGAATAAGAAAGACTACATGACGATTCTCTCTAGGGAAATGGGCTCGTATACCTATAAGGACGTTCAGGAGATAGTTGAAGAACTAAGCGCACATTTTGATATTGGAATCGATAATGGCAAGACAGAGGGGCAAATTTGCGAAGAACTTGGCGATCCTGTAGATATGGCTAAGGCATACAAGGAAGATGCTGCTACAACTTTGGGAGATATTCTTAGAAAAAAGAATCCTAATACCACATGTGTTTCAGCTCCTGCTAAGAAGGATGCATCAGGTGGTATCATCTTTGTTATTCTGTTTAATATCTTTATTGGAGTATGGTTATGGTTATGGTTAGCAGGCTTAGTGCTTGGAATTGTTGGAACAAGCCTTACTGGTTTCTTTGGTTCAATAGTTGGCGCTATAGCATTGGCAGTTACCGGCGTTGGTTTAGGAGCATACCTAGCTCCAGTCATTACTTTCCTTATAGCATCGTTCCTAGTAAGCATAGCTGGAATGGTTCTGTCGTATTTCCTAGTTAAGTATTACATCGTATTCTTAATTAAGTACATCAAGTGGAATAGCAAGCTATGCAAGGAAGGATTTTAAGGTGAGCTAAAATGAAAAAAGTCGAGAAAATATTCATTATTGTAGGTATTTCAGCTTTGGTTCTTTCCATAATTCTTGGAATTACTTCCATTACTATGTTCTCTTCGCAAATGGCTAAGGACATTAATAAAATTGACTTCGACGAGGTAGCAAGACGTTTGGGTTCGAGATTTGATGAGTTGGATTTGGATTTCGTTAATGAAGACGGACATATTCTAATTGAAGGAGAAGACGGCTTCAGAGTAGAAGTGGATGAAAGTGGTATTGATGTTGTAGGAGTAGGTGACGAAGTAGATGATTCTGATGATGAGTCATCTCATGACTCGGATTCCGACTCTGTCTCTGACTCCGACTCAGACTCGGATCCCGTTAACGATTCCGAACCTGAGGAAGATACAGAAGGCTAATTAGATTCAAAGTTCAAGCAAAAAGTCGTCACGTTCGCGTGGCGTTTTTTGTTGTCTCTAAAAGAACGTGAAGAATTAGGGCAGGACTCATTTGAATTCAAAAACCAATCCCAGCGAGTATTCCACGTTTTAAGAAGACATCAATTCACAACTTTTCTGTCACGAAGAAGAAAAAATGTAATGAAAAGAGTAAAAACCTCTTGATTATAAGAAATTTTACGAATACAATACAAACAAGTGGCAGAAAAGGGAGCAATGTTCCAGTTTGATGGAGATTTGTGGAGCGCTTAAAGGCGCAAAACATTTTCAAAATGGAATTTATCCCGAAGTATAGGAGTTTTGTGTGGCACGAGATACAAAGCGAATTGATGCAAAAGGCAGATTTATTATTTCTACCAGATTGAAAGATTTGATGGGAACTGATCTCGTTGTGACAAATAGTCTGGATAAAGGCTATCTTTGTGTATATTCGAAGGAGCACTTCGATAGTATTAAAGATCAAGTAAGCAAACTAAACTCCATGGACAACAATGTTAGAACAATTCAAAGAGCGATTGTCGGAGAGGCGCTCGAGGTATCGACCGATTCTCAAGGAAGAATCTCAATCACAAACGAATTGTGGGAGAGAATCAATGCAAATCCAGGCGACGAGATTTGTGTTTTCGACATTATGGGGAAGCTCGATATATGTACTCGTAGCTTCTATGAGGGTCAGACCGATGAGCTTCTAAGCATAGAAGGTCTCGACACTAAGTATTATGTTGAAGGCTTGTGATGATTATCACGTTCCTGTGCTTTTCGAAGAGTGCATGGAAGCGTTGGACATAAAGAAGGATGGCATCTATGTTGATTGCACTGCAGGTGGTGGAGGACATAGTTCTGGAATTCTAGATAGACTGTCGTCTAAGGGAATGCTTATCTCTCTAGATAAAGACGACGAGGCATTGAGTAGATGTGAGCAGAGACGGGAAAAGTACTCTGATAAGAATTGGGAATTGATAAAGTCGGATTTTTCGAAAATCGACGAAGTAATAACAGAATTGAACCTTGAAAAAGTAGACGGAATTCTTGCCGATTTTGGAGTTTCATCGCATCAGATTGATACGGCGGAACGTGGCTTCTCCTATGCAGTTGATGGTCCATTAGATATGAGAATGGACGAACAGCAAAGACTCAGTGCATCAACAGTAGTAAACACATATTCAAAGGAAGAGCTGGTAAGAATTTTTCGAGAATATGGTGAGGAAAGATTCTCAGGACGAATAGCCGACGGAATCGTACGCGATAGAGCAAGAGAGCCTTTTGTTAGTACAAAACAGCTTGCCTCCAAAATAGCAAGCTACGTTCCATCGAAGGCTAGAAATGAGGATCAGCATCCTGCTAGAAGGTGTTTTCAAGCG
>MTKZ01029155.1_pt2 | contig 16291 bp, 8 predicted proteins | sample 1042781 | NCBI WGS metagenome assembly MTKZ01 (sample SAMN06212207, study PRJNA360539) | anaerobic digester metagenome | biome: Wastewater treatment plant; material: sludge; isolation source: anaerobic digester fed with sludge from wastewater treatment plant | place: Denmark: WWTP Viborg ...
GCTTTGCCACAAGTAATCATAAGCAGTTCATAAGGGTCGCGTTCATCTTCGCGAGGAGCGGCGAGGATTTCAATATTTTGCTCATTGAGGTCGCTTTTGCTGAACCCCATAAAGAGGAATGTTTGATAAATTTGAATTTGAAGGTCGGGTTCGCACACCTTCCAGCGAGGGAAATATTTAATAATTTCGGGGTCGATAGTTGTTAAGGAATCAATTATTTCCCTTTCATTAGTAATTCTACCTGTTTGAGCATTGACAACACTTAGTGCTGCGATTGCTAAGATAACTGTCAAGAAAAATCTTTTCATAGTATTCTTTCTATTTAATTTAACTAATCTACTTAATTAAAAAGTAAAAATAAATCTTGCGGTTGGCATAAACACACTGTTTAGTTCCCAATCGCGAAGTTTGCCCTTCATAGCAGCGGAATAGCCTTTAGCATCGAAGCGAACGGCAACGCGGTTGCGAACAATTGGAACAGACAGCCAGATATTCGCAAAGATTGATTCATCAAAATACTGGATAGAAGCACCATAAGGAGTGCGTGCATTTTTAGCCATAAAGTCGAGTTTAGCACTAATGCCCGTTACATTATCAGAAGACTTTTTAGTATATTTAGTTTTTACAATTCCATTCTCTTCGTCTTCGATAACTTTGTTGTACCATCTATCGGCAGTATAGGTTGTTCCGCCGAGCCCAAAACGCAGCCAGTAGTCGTCATCGATAGCAATACCAAATGTATAGTGTAGAGAAGCGTTAAATCTAATCATATAATCTTCATCGTTGAACAAAGCATTTCGCATTGCAGCAATATCGGAATAATCATCTATGCTCTTTTTACGATTTTTGTAGTCAGGTTCGTTTGCATCACCAAAAATGTAACCAAATGAGAAATTAAAGATACCACTTTGAGGAATAACTTTAATCGGGAAATCGCCTGATGCAGAGATACCAACACTGCCGGAAGTAAGTTTTCTATCTACATCGTAGAAGTCTTTCGAAAGGGAAGCCCAACCGGAAGTAGGCAAAATGAAACCAAGTTTCACATTTTCCCAAATAGCCGATAGAGTTAATCTTTCGCTCCAAAGGCTTGGATAGTTTATTTCATCGATACCGTATTTTAGCTCGACACCGTATTGAGGTAGGCTCTGGTTCGTAACAGTGGAAAGAGTATCGACATAACCGTCGGAATAAACAATCATAGGCTGTTCGTAGTGGCGCCAGCTAATCAAATCGGAGCTTAAAATTAATTCATTTTTGCGAAGTTCGTAATCAAGAGGTTGTCCATCGGAAATTCTCTTAAATGTTTGAACGTCGAAAGGAGTAATTTCGTATTCGTTTTTAACAAGCGATTGAGAAGTTCCGTAAACTTTTGGAGCAAATTTTTTGAAAGTGCCGAAGCCCTGAGCTTCGAGGGTTTTATTTTCAACGTTACCCTGACGGAAAGCAGTAACAATAAGTTCATACATATTGTATGCACGGTATTCATTTTCGTCGAGGGTAAAAGCAAAAAGTTCAGGATTAGTATAAACATTGCGAGGTGGCACCTGACGCAATGATTTTTCAATATCATCTTCGCTATCGTAGGAAACAAGCATTGCAATGATAGATGAGGGGACAATCTGGTCGCGTTCCATACGAGTAGTAACAACGTAAACGTTCTGAACAGTTGCGATGGATTGACCTTGCGATTGCAAGCTCTGGATAATACAATCGATGTCGTCGGGTATATCGTAACCACGTGCAAGCATTCCTTGCTTAATTGCAATATCGCTTGCACCGGCTTCGACCTGGGAGCGGACGAAGTCTACGATAGTTCTATCGGCATTTTTGACGCAAGCTTCGTCTGCAACAGCAACGGTGCGGGTAAGCGCTTCGTCCTGGACACGAATAGCTTTGCGAATATCGCCAATATCTTTGATACGGTAGATAGAAATTGTTGAAAATCTGTAATTTTTGAACTTGTTTAAAATACTTTCGAGTTTGATGCGGAAAGATTCATCAATTTGAGCATTAGCCTGGAAGCTCAAAGCGACCCCGAAAAGTATACTTAGAATTAATACCGATGATAATTTCTTCATCATTTTATATCCCTTGTAAAATCATAATTTCAATAATAATTTTTTAATTATCTGAGCGGAGGCATCGAAGTCTCCGCCCAGGAATATAATAATTATCTACGTCTTGGACCGCCACGTTCAGGTGAATAATCAATGCTAACAGTAACTCTTTGAGCACTTGAACGCGATTGTTTATTATTTATCGGATTAATTGCCACAACATTAACAGGAATTGTTAAAGTACCTTTAATTTTTGTTTCGCCGCGTGGCAAATTGCCGGACATTTCGAGGTTAATGTTATAAGTACCGTCGCCCGCATCTTCGATTTCCGGACCGGCAGCAAGTTCGTAAGCGTTTAAAGTACCAGTTTTTTCGGAAATAGTTTTAGCTTCGGCACGAACAGTAGCCAGAGTACCTTCGACGCCCGTAGTAGGTTTGGAAATTCTTATACCTTTGATGGAAATCTTTATTCTTTGTGGTTGTCCGGAAACTTCAACTCTCATATCGCGAGTATTGATTGAAGCAGGTTCTTGCTTGATTTCGAATGTACGAGTTGGGAAGAGTTCCACTTCAACACCCGAAGCAGGCTGAACCCAGGTAACACGGATTGAGATATTATCTTTATCAGGAGTATAGACAAAATTCATATTACGAGTAATTGCAAGCCCTTCAACTGGTGGCTTTTGCATATCTTTATCAAAGTATGCGTAAATACGGAACTGGTTAGCAGCAATTTTGTTGCCTGATTCTGGTATTACATCAAGCAGAAGCGAACCACCATAATAAGCATAAGCATCGATAGTATTTACTATCTTACGTTCGCTTTCATCAGTCAGACCAGTTCTAAATATTCCGAGAGTAGCTGATTGAGTAGCACGGCGAGATTGTAAATTATGAACAACTTCGATTTTGTATTCTCCGGGTGAAAGTTTGGCTTCGACGGTACCGCGATAATCACGTTTTTCACCCTGACGTGGTGTTGAGACACCCGAACCAGGAATTTCGTCCAATGCTTTGAAAGAAATTCTTGAAACAACATTTCCACTCTTATCAAGCACATTACCTGTAACAGTGTTCTGACCAGGCTGATAAGGAGAAATTGAAATATCGAAGACGTGATTAACTGCATCGAAGCAATACATAGCAGAAGCCATATTGATAGTAGGTTCTGCAATGTTCGGTTTAGGAGTAATTACACGAACGTTAAATTCGATGCTGCCACGGTTCTGGTCGAAATTGGAGGACATACCAGGTGCCAGCAATTGAGCAATGTAGCTGAACAGCCTAATTTTACCAATTAGTTCAGTTGCTTCGCGGTCAGACATAGCAACTTCGATAGCAGCCTGGATTTTTTCGTTGAATTTATCAATATCGCGAGTTTTGATGAACTCATCAGCATCAGGAAGACTGAATTTTTCGAGATTATTTTGAAGTTCTTTGAGAACTTTTCGCAGATCGCGAACGGTCAATTGAACAGTACCGATATTGACAGTTGCATCGTCGCTAATATCGGCAGCACTCTGGTCCGAACGAACACCAAGAATACGGTTAGTGCGAGAGGAGAAACGCAATTTATACCAACCTGCTCTGCTTGGTGGCTGGAAATTAACTATAAATGAACGTTTATTTAGCCCGCTTGCAATAGCAAGTTTTCTTGTTTCGGTTTCGGAATAGAAAAATACGCTATCCTGAGATAAGTTTGGTGGTGCATACGAAGGACCAATGACAACTTCGCTGCTTTTAGGATAAACAGGGGAAATATCAGCAGTTGATTTCAAATTAGCAAAAACAAGTCTATCGAAAGTAGCCCTTGAATCTAAATTAAGCTGGCGAACAGCAAGGAGTTCCCAATCTTCACCATTAGGACCGGGGAATTTTTGTCCCGGCTGCATTTTAAGAAAATCTATATTATTCTTCTTGATATATTCGTCTGTTTGGAACATTGGAGCACTTGTCGGGTCCTGACTGCTGCTGTAAAAGATTTGATATTGAAGTTCAGCAACATTAGCAAGTTCGACAAGTTTCTGCAAACGTTCGACGTGTTCTTTGTCGGTTTCGTCCTCGCGTCTTTTCAGAGACGTGGTTACGTCAGTAACACCAACTTCAACACTGTAACGACGATAGGATTTGATGTCCGAGCCAATCATTTCACGCATATTGATGCCGGGAGGAGTAATGGTGATTTCGTCCTGCGGACGAGTGTTAATTCCTTCGGTGCCGGAACCGGATTGAAGTTGAGTAAGAATCCTTTCCACAATTTTCATTGTTTCTTGTTGTTTTTTGTGGAGATGCTCTTCTGCTTCGTCTCGTTCAACGATGATAATCAGAAGTTCCAATACAACGGCAAGATAAAGTACGAAATATACTTTCCCTGCTCCGCCGCCTTTTGACATACTANNTTTTTGACATACTAAATACCCTCCAAATTTATAGATTTTTCAAAATGTCTAAAATATTGTAGTGTAAAATACGACATATTTCAAATATTACTAAACAACTTATTAACGAATTTTTAAAAAACTAACAAAAAATATGTTAATTGCAAAATATATTTTCTCAATGTTGAAATTTATTTTAATTAATATTGATTAAGATGCAAGAGCTGACTAATGATTTAAAAAGATTATTGCTTAATTCAGAAAAGCCATCGGATTTTTTCGATTACTTAAAAAATAATAATAAATTGAATCGGTTTCCCGAACTTTATTATTTAATTGTAACCTGTCAGGATGCCAGTTGGCATCCCGAGGGAAGCGTCTGGACGCATACTTTGATGGTAATTGATGTTGCAGCAGAATTGCGAAGCACTTATGAAACAGAGAAAGATGCTTTAGCATTTATGTTAGGTGCTTTATGCCACGATTTTGGCAAACCATACACAACGATTATGAAGCAAGGTAGAATTAAAAGTCCTCTGCACGATTTGATGGGATTGCCGCCGACAAATTCATTTCTCAAAAAATTGGGATTAAGCGATTTTTTTCCCGTCGTTTCTTCATACATAATGGAGCATCTAAAACCAATACAGTTATACAAGAATAGAGAAAACGTTTCCGATGCAGCAATATTAAGGCTTAGCAAGCGAATAAATATAGTTGATTTATACAAACTTAGTGCCGCAGACCATTGGGGGCGCACCGACGAAGAAGCCATCAGGCGAATTCACCCGGCAGGCGATTGGCTACTTGCAAAGTACAATGAAATTGTAGCAAAAGAAAGAGCGATTAGTGGGTTGCCTGCCTGATGAAACTCAAATAATCAACAGGCAAATCGGCGTAAAGATACATTACCACAGCAATAGTGGCAATACATTTTTTAAAGTCCTCGGCTACAATTTTGTCGAAAGTGTCCCACTCGGAGTGATGATAGCGGAAATAGTTGCCTTCGCTATTGGTCCACAAACTCATTGCGGGGACACCTGTGCGAACCATTGGGTCAATATCAACTCCCCCACCACCAACAACAACAGTAATGCTATCTATTTTTTGCAATAGAGGCTCAAAAAATTTTACAATCGAGAAAATAGTATCAGGTCCCGAGAAGCCAATTCTCCAAGGGCGGAAGCAACCGGCATCTAACTCGAACATAAGAGAATGATGCAGGTGCGAATGTTGGTCGCGGTATGCTTTTCCACCACGGACACCGTTTTCTTCGTTTGCCCACATAACAGCACGAAGGGTGCGGCGTGTGCGAAGCCCAGCATCTTTGATATACTTGACCGCTGCCCAGGTTGCAACGCAACCACAAGCGTCATCGTGAGCGCCGGTGCCGACATCCCAGGAATCAATATGCCCGCCAAGTGCGATGTATTCGTCAGGTAGTTCGCTGCCAACAAGTTCGCCACGTAAGTTCCACGAAAGAAAATCGGGCAAAGTTTCGTTGAGCAATGTTAGACGCAAACGAGGAGTAATACCACGATTTTGCAATCTAAGGAGCAAATCAGCATCTTCGGAGGTGAGCGTTCCGTGAGGTATTTTGACCACATCATCGCTGTAAATCATCATCCCTGTGTGCAACGAATTATTCTGTGGGGTAACTGAACGAGCAAGGCTCGCTACTGCACCGACTTCTGCTGCATTAATTGCACCCCGAAAGCGAAAAGGCACCGCCTGCGAGTAAGTAACGAACGGAACGTTATATACAACTATTTTCCCTTTTGCTAATTCTGCTTTTTCTTTGAGTTCTTCGAAGCTTGTTACAACCAAAACATCGGCTTCAATTCCTTCTTTTGGAGTTGAGATGCTGCCGCCATAAGCCATAACGGGAATTCTTTTCTGCATCGGGAAAATGAGCTCGCAATTTTCGTCCTTACGAACCCAATGAGGCACCCAAACGCTGTCTTTTGCAACATTTTGCAAACCGTCCTTTTTCATTTCTGAATACCNNTCGTTTGCAACATTTTGCAAACCGTCCTTTTTCATTTCTGAATACAGCCAATCGAGGGCACGTTCCAGATTTTCCGAACCGCTAAGCCTATGCCCAAAGACATCGCACAAATATCCCAGGCGTTCGTAAAACGAACCGTCTGCCATTATCATTTTAATTAGGCTATCGACTTTGCTTTCATATTTAGAGAGGATATATTCTTGTGTAATCTGTGCTTTAAGATTAAAGACGCAAAAAAGAATTGATAATAAAACTATCTTTTTCATATTTTGCTCGATAATTATTTTTATACAAAAATACACAAAGGCTTGTATTATTAAAAAGAAATAATTATTTAGATATCCAGTAATTGGATATCTAAAAAAATGGAAAAAATTACAATTTTTTCGGACAATTTTTTGACACTAAATATTAGATATTACTGAATACGACATAAATAAAATATTAACAAATAATTAACAAAAAACTGCAAAATTTTCTTTAAATTAAACGTCTAAAAATTTTTAAAGTTTCTGTTCTATCCATAAAAGGAGAATTAAGTTATGTTCAAAAAAACACTTTCTTTTCTATTTGTGTTTTTGTTAATTTCGGGTAGTTCGCTTTTTGCTCAGCCTACTTACCCAACCCCATTCGATTTATCGAGTGGCGACTATTCACTAACAGAATGGGCAGCAACCAATGCAGCCGGGACATATCCACCAAATATGATTTTCCACAATGCAACTGTGCCCAGCACGGGAACAGACCCCGATTTAGCATACGAAATGACCGGCAATTATACTGGCGCATACAATTTAACAAGTGGGACGCGTATCAACGGAAAAGGCACAGCAGGATTTAGTTTTGTCAACACATCTGTAACTGTGAAATTAGGTGCAGCTGTCCTTGCATTGAACACAACAAACCGAAATACTATAAGAGTGTCGTGGAAAGGCGCTGTTCTTGCTACAAATGCTCGCATTTATGGTATCAGATTGCAATATCGGATTGGAGATGGTGTATTCAAAGACGTAATGGACGAAAACGGAAACCCCGTTGAGTATTTATCAACAACTCCGCTGAACGAAATAGTTTCGTTCAATAATATTTTGCTTCCAGAAGAAGTAGAAAATCAGCCAGTTGTGTATTTACGCTGGAAATATTATTATGTGAGCGGTTCTGGTGGCCGCCCAGAAATGAGCGTTGATGATATTTTTGTTACAAGCCATTCATCTATTGGTACTCCGACAAAATTGCTTGTTCAAAAAGTCACTCCAAATGTTCCAAGTTCAAACTTCCCATTTAGCGTTCGAGTCGTTACTACTGATGACAATAATATTCCAAAATTTGTAACTAACAATACTGATGTTTCTCTTCAAGCAGTTACAAATTTAGTTATACCAGAGCAAACAAAGACAATTACTGCTGGGACTTACGCTGTTGAATTTACAAATTTGCGTTATTTAGATACAAACTCAATTACATTAACATTCACTTCTACGGGATTGGCTTCTGCAAGTGTTAATGTTAGTTTTGTAGAAGGTCCTGCGGGTCTTGCAATTGATAATTTTGTAGGAAAAACTCACAAGAATTTCCCGCTCGCTACTTTCACTGTTCGTGCAATAAAGGCAAATGGCGAAACATTTGTTGATTACAATGGTCCTACTGTTACAATTACTGCCAGTGGAACAGGAAACATAACGGGGACAACAAGCAAAGCATTTTTCAATGGAGTAGCAACATTCGACGATATTTCATTTGATGCTGCGGGAAATTATACTTTGACAATTACTTCACCTGGCTTTTTAGAGCCGATTGTGGAAAATGTCGCGGTAGCTGATGATATTACATTTACAGAAATTATTATTCCCGACTATATCAAAGGTGTTGGAACGCTTGGGACTGACCCATACGGTCCTCGTATGCCAGCTTTTGCGTTGGTGCAGGTAGACAATTTGCTTCCAAATACAACTTACAGGTATTTGACGGGTACAACTAACGACCCGAATTATGATATTGTGCCTGCAAATAATAATGGAGCAGGGAACAATATTCATTTCAATGCTGATGCAGGAACTTACATTTACAACAGTTTGCGTTCGTTTGTTGATAATGAAGCATATTCATATTTCACAACAGGACCAAACGAAACATCAAGAAAAATATGGATAAACATAGTTCCAACTGGCAATGCGGCATTCAATAATCAGAATAATATATATTGGTTGTTCGGAATGGCATTTGAAGATGGAAGATTTTTGAAACGCTTCAAATCGACCAAAACATCACAATCCAGAGATTTCGGTTCTGAACAATCGCTTGTAACTGGCATATACGACCCGACAAGCTGGCTTGAACCGAACTCATTTGTCGTTCTCTACGACGAGAACGATGCACCAGTATCAGTGGGAATAGTTCAAAGCATTGGTGCAAGAATTAAAACTCCGGACTATCCACCACAAACACCCTGGTGGTTTGCTGATTACGAAGAAACAAATAGCGCCTGGGCTACCTATATACCGAATAATTTAGCAAACGGTGTCCGTAAGTTAAAGAATTTCGACTGGATGGGCAATGAACTACGCACCTGGACAGACGACGACGGCGTCTGGGCAACAGTAGACACAAGAAACGCAAATGGCGGAAGGTTAAATCCAATACTGTTCGGCACTCCACAACTTGACCTAATTATGCCATACGACAATGAAGAACTTTGCAACCACGAAACTTATCACATTATCTGGAACTCGAATGGTGTTGATAAACTCAACATTCAAGTTTCAGAAGATGGCGGAGTTAACTATACAACTGTATTTGCAAATGTCGATGCACGCAAAGGGCATTTTGAATGGAATATTCCAAGAGGCACATATTCCGAAAAACAGCTTGCATTTAGATTAATTAGTGTTGAGCATCCGTATATTTTCGATGTTTCTAACAATAACTATATTTGGGATACGCCACTACAATCGGGTGGTTCGTCATCGACTGCATTGTGCGAAGGTGAAAATTACACATTATCGGTTGATGTTAGCGGTTCCGATTTGAAATATCAATGGATGAAGGACGGAAAGGCTATTAAAGGTGCAACAAGCAGCACACTTGCATTAAACTCTGTTAAATACGAAACATCGGGCACTTACACTTGCCTTGTGGTAGGCAAACCAGTATGTCCGGAATTGATAACTGAACCTATCGAAATATATGTAGTTACACCTGCAACTGTTACAACACAACCCGTTTCGCAATACACATTAAAAGGTGGCGAAGTAACGCTATATGCAGAAGCACACATTATTGGTCCGAACGGAACACGTCCCGCAAAAGATGTGGAAATTCAATGGTATCGTGGTAATACACCGCTTGTAGATGACGGCAAGCACATTGCGGGTGCTCGTTCGAATATGTTGAGATTATCAAACGTTCAGCCAACAATGGAAAGCGACGAATACTACGTAACATTTACAGGAAAATGTCCAAATACAGCAGTTTCTTCGAAAAAAGTATATGTAAGGATAGCTGACGTATTATTCACAGAACAACCCGTTGATATTCAAGCTTGCACAGACAACGAAGTTACATTCAAAGCGAAAGCAGAAACCGCACTTCCAGCAACAATTTCTTATCAATGGTATTTCGAAAACACACCACTTGTAGATAATTCACGTATTTCGGGTGCAAACACAGAAGAACTTACAATTACGGATGTAAATCTGAACGATGCAGGCAAATACCGCTTGATGGCAACAGTGGAAGGCTATGGCGTGAAACTTTGGAGCAATAGTGCAACATTGGATGTTGCAACAGTTCCTGAAATCACTGTTCAACCCGCAGACAATGTTATAGTGAAACAAGGCGAAGAGCTTGAAATCGAAGTTGTTGCAAAAAGTTCGTTGCCACTGCAATATCAATGGTATAAGGACGATAGCCCAATAGCAGGTGCAACGTCAAATATTTACATAAAAGATGATGCAAACTCATCAGATATGGGCGAATACTACTGCATTATCAAGAACGACTGCGGCGAAGTAAAATCGAATATTGCATACGTAACTGTAACACGCAAAATTTACGCATCAGTTGATGATGTTGTCCTGCGTGGATTTGGCGTTATGCCAGTTACACCAAACCCCGTCAATGGAACAACTGAAATCAGGTTCGTTGGCAACAGTGCAGAAAACCTAAGATTAACTATCACAGACGCATTGGGCAATGAAGTTGCAAACCTATTTGAAGGAAATGCAACAGGTAGCTTGCAGAACGTTCAGTTCAATGCTGCGAACTTGCCCGCAGGCTTCTATTTTGTTACTCTGAAATCTGCTCGCGGCATCGCAACTGAAAGAATGGTTGTAGTAAAATAATATTATTGCAAATATTAAGAAACTGATAAGCTTCCGAAGGTAAGAAAAACCTTCGGAAGTTTTTTATTTTAGATGAACTGGTGGAAACCTTCCGAAGGTTTGAAACCTTCCGAAGGTTAAGAAAAGATAATTTTTAGATAATCGCTTTCAAAAAATATCTTTCATATCCATAGACAGTAATAGAAAAAAGCTCACAGACAGGAATGTCTGTGCTACTATTTGTTTTTTCGCTTATTCTTATGGAAAAACCTTTGGAAACCTTCCGAAGGTTTGAAACCTTCGGAAGGTTAAGAAAAGCTGATTTTTTGACAACCGCATTCAAAAAATATCTTTCATATCCATAGACAGTAATAGAAAATTGGATTAGCACGTTCACAGACAGGAATGTCTGTGCTACCTTTTTGTTTTTTTCGCTTATTCTTTTGGGATAACCTCGGGAAACCTTCGGAAGGTTTGGAAGCTTCCGAAGGTTAAGAAAAGAAAATTTTTTGTAATGCAATATTTTACTTTTTTATACATTCTTCTTTATTATACAATTATTTGTTAGATTGTCAATAATCAACGAATATCAATAATAGAAAAATGGAAATTCTTGAACGAATTAATCAATTGATTGAAAAAGCGTATACGCACGAACAAGAAAAGCTTTTTGCAAATGAGATAATACAAGAAGCTCAGAAATTCAAGCTTGGCAACGATATTTTGCCACTTTCTGCATTTATGAATATTGATTTGAGCAAAAAGGAATTAGTTGCCGCACTGCAATCAGAATTTGGCGACGAACTGATTAAAAATATCGAGCTTTTCAATAGAATAAGCAAGGTTACAATTCCCGAAACGCAAAAACGAATATCAGACCTGAGAAAAGTATTTATCGAAATCACTGATGATTTGCGGCTGATTATTCTGAAAGTAATAGAGCGACTTGTAACGTTGAAATATGCTGCGACCGTCAATAGTTCGGTAATTGTGCCACTCGCCGAAGAGTGCTTGTATTTGTATTCGCCGATTGCCCATCGACTTGGAATAAGCAAGCTCTATCAGCCGCTCGAAGATATATCTTTCAAAATACTCGAACCCGACGAATACCGCAAAATTCACCGTGCAATCGAAACACGCCGCGAAACGCTCGAACGAAAATTAAAAACAATGAGCTACAACGTTTCCGAAGAACTAAAAAAGCATTCAATCCCTGCTGAAATTAAATATCGGGTGAAAAGACCGTATAGTATTTATAGAAAACTGAAAAATCAGAATACAACTCTTGATGGAATTTACGACTTGATGGCGTTGCGTGTAATCACCGATACAGAAGAACACTGCTATGTTACTCTTGGCATTGTTCATAGCAAATGGATACCTATCGAAAAACGTTTTCGCGATTGGATAACCTATCCAAAGCCAAACGGTTACCGTTCAATACAAACAACTGTTCACACAACAAGCGGGGACAAATTTGAAATACAAATCCGCACTCACCAGATGGATATTGAAGCGGAATACGGCGGGGCTGCTCACTGGGCTTACAAAGAACGCACCACAGGAAAGAACGATTTATGGGTTAAAAAACTGAAAGATTTTCTCGAAAACGATGAGTATTTCGAAAATCCTGTGGAACTATTCGAGATGCTCAAATCAGAGATGAAAAGCGACTATATACACGTTCTGACGCCAAAAGGGAACGTCATATCGCTTGTTGAAGGGGCAACTGCGTTAGATTTTGCATTTGCAGTGCATACAGATGTTGGCTATAAAGCAATTGGTGCAAGAATAAACGGCAAATTTGCTAAATTGAAAACAGAGTTACACAGTGGAGATGTTGTCGATATCATCACATCAAACAATAGCAAACCATCGCGCGATTGGCTCGAAATTGTCAAATCAACCCGCAGCCGCTCGAAAATATTGAAATGGTTCAAGCAGAACGAACGCGAATTATTAATCGCAGATGGGAAAAAAGCGTGGGAACAACTGAAAAAACAATATAAATCCAAAATACGAGGTTTCGACGACGACGCAACCTTCCGCCATAGCATTGAACAGCTGGATTTTTCGTCGCCCGAGGATTTCTTTCTTTCGCTCGGCAATGGAAATACAAAATGTTCGCTCAATTTGCTGAAAAAAGTATATCCCAAAGCTTTCGAAAAGCAGAAAGAACAGAAAAAACTTTCCGAACACGACATTAAACTTAAGAAACTGCGCCCACAGGTAAAAGTAGAAGGATTGAGCGATATCGAAACCAAATTAGCAAAATGCTGCTATCCAATCAAGGGCGAACCAATTGTGGCTTATGTTACGAAAAAGAGCGAAATCAAGGTGCATCGTGCAGAATGCCCATACGTAAAAAATATTGCAGATGCCGCAAATCTCAAAAAAGCAGAATGGTGCGACGACGTTTCGTTGCAAACTGTTCAGCTGAAGATATTTGGTTCGGATTATTCGCACCTGTTGGCTACGTTTGTAAATGAAGCGGCAAATGCCTCGATTATTGTGCTAAACACCGAAATGGTGCAACTTGGTAAGAAAGGAACAGCACTTTCTGCGAAAATTCAAGTGAAAGATATTGAGCAATTGCGGAAATTTACGAACAAATTGCGACTTCTGCCGGGAATTGAAGGCGTTCGTTCGAATTAGGCTGCGGCTCGGTGCTATTACGGAAACCTTCGGGAAACCTTCGGAAGGTTTGGAACCTTCCGAAGGTTAGGGAAAGTTATTTTTTCAATAGTTCAGCAATATGTTTTTCGATGCTTTCGGGAGTGGTCTGCGGAGCAAATCTATCGACAACTTCACCGTTTTGATTTACCAGGAACTTAGTGAAATTCCATTTGATATCGTCGTTTATGAAACCTTTGGCATTAGCTTTCAAAAACTTATAGAGTGGGTGTGCATTTTCGCCATTGACGTCAATTTTGTCGAACAACTGGAAAGTTACGCCATAGTTTGTGGAGCAGAAGGATGCGATTTCCTCGTTTGTGCCTGGTTCTTGCCCACCAAACTGCTTGCACGGGAAAGCAAGCACTTCGAAGCCAGCATCTTTATATTTGCGATAAAGTTCTTCCAAACCTTTGTATTGTGGTGTAAAGCCGCACTTGCTTGCAACATTTACGACGAGAAGAACTTTTCCTTTATAATCGGCAAGCGATTTTTCCTTGCCATCGATAGTATTAACCGAAAAGTCATATATCGAACCCATATTTCCTCCATTTGATTGAGAACTACAATTAATATTAGCAAAAGCAAAAGCGAGGAGTAAAATTAAGTATTTAAGCATAGACCGAACCTTTAAATTTAAACTAATATTGTTTTTAGTTGAAACGAAAATCAATTGATAATATTGTAGTTTCAAATTGTAGTGGAATTAATAGCCAAATGTATTTGTGTTTAGAAAACTTATTTGAAAACCTTCGGAAGGTTAAGAAAAGCTATTTTTTAGGCTATCGCATTTAGAAAAATATATTTCTTTTTAACAGAGAAGTCAAAGAAATTATTATTTGCAAGCTCACAGACAGGAATGTCTGTGCTACCTTAAAAACGATAAATATTATTTCATAGATTAGTCATTGCAAAGCAAAAAAGAAACAAAATTTTCATAAATCGAGAAAAATCAAAACAAATAATCAAAATTTCTTTTATTTTTGTATTACTTACTTAATTTTTTGGTATAATTTTATTAATAGGAAAAGTTATGAATATTTTAGTTCTCAACTGCGGTAGTTCCTCATTAAAATTTCAAATTATCGATACCGATTTGGAAAAAATCGAGAAAAACGAAGACCGTGAACTTGCACGCGGGCTTATAGAAAGGATTGGTTCGGAAGCACTGATTTCCCTGAAAGTAGAGGGAAAATCGACAATTAAAACAACGGCAGCTATTCGCGACCATAAAGCTGCAATTCAGCATATTATCAAATGGGTAACAAACCCCGAAACAGGAATACCTGGTATTAACTCGCTCGAAGATATTCACGCAATTGGGCACCGCACTGTGCACGGCGGCGAAGAATTCAAAAGTTCGGTGCGCATAGACAACGATGTGATTGCAAAGATGGAGGACAATATTGAGCTTGCACCGTTGCACAATCCTGCCAATCTGAAAGGTATTTATGCTGCAAGAGAAGTGTTCGGTCCGAGTGTTCCGCAGGTGGCAATTTTCGACACAGCATTTCATTCGACAATGCCCGAAACTTCATACCTTTATGCAATACCCTATCAATATTATCGCCGTTATAAAATTCGTAAATATGGATTTCACGGGACTTCCCATAGATATATCGCATATCGCTATCGTGTGCTGACAGGTAAAACAAAGGAAGACACAAACATTATCACTTTGCATCTGGGGAATGGTTCGTCTGCCTGTGCAATCAAACACGGCAAATCTATCGACACGTCGATGGGATTTACTCCGCTCGAAGGATTGATGATGGGAACTCGCTGCGGCGACATCGACCCAACTATAATTGATTTCCTGCACCATAAAGAAGGTTCCTCGATTGATGAAATATTCAATATGCTGAATAAGAGGTCTGGACTGCTGGGTATTTCCGGGCTTACTAATGATATGCGCGACCTTCAAGTAGAAATCGCAGAGCATCAGGATAGACGCGCTCAGCTAGCAATTGATATGTTTTGCGCTCGAATAGTGAAGTATGTCGGGGCGTATCTGACAGCGATGAACGGCGCTGATGCAATTTGCTTCTCTGCGGGAATTGGCGAGAACGCACCTGATGTTCGTGCAAAAGTCTGCGAGCATTTAGAATTTTTAGGCGTGGAAATTGACAAAAAGCTGAACAATAAGATGATACGCGGCAAAGAAGGTGTCGTTTCCACCCCGGATAGCAAATTGCAAGTATTTGTTATTCCAACAAACGAAGAGTTGGTAATTGCAAGAGACACTTGCCGTGTTGTGTTGAATGCTCCATTGCCATAATAATTTTAATAATAATAAGGATTGTTTGCTATGTCTCAAATTCCATTTATCGAAACGACAAGAAATAAAGCAAAAGCAGTAAATGCACTGGTTGCGTTCCCTGATGCGGAAGACGAACGCACTTTACGTGCAAGTCGCTACTTGCTGGACGAAAAAATTGCACGTCCCGTGCTTGTAGGAAATGAAAGCAATATTATAGAATTAGCAAAAGAAAAAGGCATTTCGCTCGAAGGTGTGCAAATCACCGACCCTGCAAAAAGCGAACTTATCGATGAATTTGCCGCTATCTTGTACGAGAAACGCAAAGCAAAAGGAATGACGCTTGAACAGGCTCGCCAAACAGTTGCGGACCCGCTGTATTTCGCGGGCTTATTGCTCGAAACAAACAGAGTGCAGGTAACTGTTGGTGGAAATGTGTCATCGACGGGTGCAGTGCTCAAAGCTGCAATATATACAGTTGGAGTGGCAGCAGGGATTTCGATTGTTAGCAGTTTCTTTATTATGGCGTTCCCCGACAAAATGTATTGCTTTGCTGATTGTGCGGTAAATCCTGACCCAACTGCTGAGCAACTTGC
>MTKZ01024766.1_pt2 | contig 16288 bp, 14 predicted proteins | sample 1042781 | NCBI WGS metagenome assembly MTKZ01 (sample SAMN06212207, study PRJNA360539) | anaerobic digester metagenome | biome: Wastewater treatment plant; material: sludge; isolation source: anaerobic digester fed with sludge from wastewater treatment plant | place: Denmark: WWTP Viborg ...
CTTCCCGGAAGTCATCACCTTCAATTTCTAATTTTGCTTTTTCAAACAAGCCATTCTTATCACCATAGCTTTTGAATACTCTTGTTAATGCACGGCGAAAACCAGATACATGGGTACCGCCTTCAATAGTGTTTATATTATTAACGTACGAATAAATATGTTCACTATAACTGTCGTTGTAGCTTAATGCGACCTCTACCACTACATTGGTCGTGTCATCCTTCCCCTCTACAAAAATTACTTTTGGAATCAAAGAATTACGTCCGGCATTTTTGTCGAGCATTTCAACAAATTCCACAATGCCACCTTCGCTGTAAAAAACATTAGAATAATCAGAACCGTCTTCTTCTTTTTCTCTCACATCTGTAAGTACAATCCGAACACCACGGTTAAGATAAGATAACTCACGGAGGCGGCTCTCCAGAATATCTTTATTGTAAACAGAAGTAATGAAGATGGAATCATCGGGCCAGAAGTGAACCTTGGTGCCTGTCTTCTCACTGGTGCCTGCTTCTCTCACCGCATATTGGGGTACCCCAATTTTATATTCCTGTTCAAATATTTTTCCATCCCGGTGCACGGTTACTTTCAAATCTTTACTCAATGCATTTACACAACTAACGCCTACGCCATGTAATCCTCCAGACACTTTATAAGAGCCTTTATCAAATTTGCCACCGGCATGAAGCACTGTCATTACCACCTCTAATGCAGAACGTTTTTCTTTAGAATGCATGGCAGTAGGGATACCACGGCCATCATCTTCTACAGAGATCGAATTATCTTCATGTATAGTGACAAATATATTTTTACAATAACCAGCCAGTGCTTCATCAATAGAATTGTCAACCACTTCATATACCAGGTGATGCAAACCCTTCACACCAATATCCCCGATATACATCGCCGGACGTTTACGAACGGCCTCCAAACCTTCTAAAACCTGTATACTATCTGCACTGTAACCCGCAGAAATGGCGGCGGCTTTTTCTTTAGCTTCTGTAGTCATAAATAAGGTAAAATCCTGTCGTTAAGAATGAAGAAAATATAACTCACAAATGTACTGAAATCNNTACTGAAATCAGCCCTCTTAACCCTGATTTCTACTGTGATTTTTACCCCTTTTTTGAAGAAAACAAAATACCCCTTTTCAGGCATTTTATTCTGCAATAATGAATCTCTAAAAGTGAATGATTTTAAAGCCCTCCGAGTGTTCGAAGGATAGGGTTTGGGGTATTACCTCTTCACAATCTGTGCCACCAAATCAGCTTCACAACAGACCTTGTTGCCAACATAAGTAGTTCCTTTCATTTCGCAAATTCCCCTACGGATAGGGGCTGATAATTCCATTTTAAGAACCAAAGTGTCGCCCGGACGAACCATATTTTTAAACTTACAGTTGTCAATTTTTAAAAAATAGGTATCATACTGTCCTTCACCGCTCATGTTTATGGCAAGAATACCACCACACTGTGCTAATGCCTCTATCTGTAGTACTCCGGGCATTACTGGATTTCCGGGAAAGTGTCCCTGGAAAAACCATTCATTAAAAGTGACATTTTTGATGCCCACAATATGTGTATCGCTCAACTCAATGATTTTATCTACTAATGCAAATGGAAAACGATGGGGCAATGTTTTTTCAATAAACTGCTGATCATATACCGGCGGTTGATTGGGATCATATACCGGAACACCTTTGGTATGTTTATTCTTTTTGATATACTGTTTAATCTTTTTTGCAAACTCAACATTAGTACTATGCCCGGGCCGGTTAGCAATAATGCGGCCTTTGATCGGATAGCCAATTAATGCAAGATCACCTATAACATCCAATAACTTATGTCTGGCCGGCTCATTGGGAAAACGTAATTCAAGATTGTTCAGGTATCCTTCACTTTTTACTTCTATATTATCTTTATTGAATATTTTTTTCAGCCGGTCCATTTCATTTTTGTCTACCGGTTTGTCTACGATTACAATTGCATTGTTTACATCACCGCCTTTAATAAGGTTGTTGTCGAGCAGCATTTCCAATTCATGTAAAAAGCAAAAAGTACGGCAGGAGGCAATTTCTTTTTTAAAATCCCGTATACTTTTTAATCCTGCATGCTGGGTGCCCAGTACGGGAGAGTTAAAGTCAATCAGTGTTGTTATCTGGTATTCTGTTGCAGGCATTGCAACTAATTCTACTCTCTTTTTTTCATCGTAATGATAAATATTTTCATCAATACTGTACCAAACTTTAGCTGCATCTTGTTCTATTACACCTGCCTCTTCAATCAGCTCTACAAATGGTTTTGAACTGCCGTCCATGATTGGCATCTCCGGTCCGTTTATTTCAATCAGGCAGTTGTCAACACCCATTCCCACTAGTGCTGCCAGCACATGTTCAACAGTACTTACTTTAACACCCTTATATTCCAAAGTTGTACCCCGGCTTACATCGGTTACCAGGTCGCAATCGGCTTTAATGATAGGTTGCCCGGGCAGATCAACCCGTTGAAACTGATAACCAAATCCTGAATTAGCCGGCTTTAGTGTAAGGTCAGCCATGATGCCAGTATGCAATCCTGTACCTGAAATACTGCCGGCAGATTTCAGTGTATGTTGTTTATCGGGATTAAAATTTGGACCCATAATGCCGGCAATATAAGTTTTATTTTCTGTGGATGAAATCATGGTGGTAAAGATAATTATTCATAGAAATTTTATAAAATCAACTCTTTTTTGAACTTAAATGATTTTATAATTTTTATACGCAAACAACCGCTTACCGGAAAGTTTTTCAATACGATACAAAATCCCGTCCTTGATAGAAAAATTCTTTTTATTGGTGTCAAATTTCGCATCCCAATTTTTCTCCTCTATTCTTTTTTGCATAACAACAGGATGAGAGCCTTTGAAGCGAATCAAGGAATCGGCGTCTTTTAAAAAGTCAAACTGGTTTTCTTCTTTGTGAGGCGGTGGTGCATATCCTTCACCATTCCAAAGGCCAGAGAAATCAACGATCTTTTCATATTGTTTATTGGGATGGCGAACCCAGCCATAATGATAAATATGGGCATCAATTTCTTTTACTTTTAATTTCTTTCCCTGCTTAGTCCGGAAGCCCTGCGCATCCTGGTAAGAAATAATGTTATTATTGTTCCTGATCAGTCTTATTTCATGACTGTACCATCTTCTTGAATCACCAACGTAATCATAGGTGCCGTAAAAATGGATGTACTTAAAAAGGAGACCGTCAACTTTTTTATTGCCTGCATATTTTGTAGCTGCTGCGGTAATTGCAGGTAAATCTTTTTCATGCACCACTTCATCTGCCTGTAAATAAAAAGCCCAATCGTATCCGGAGTGTACTTGTGCTAATGCTTTATCCGTTTCTATTGCCAGCACCCGGCCACCTTCTTTTAATGAATCATCCCATACTGAATGAACGATTTTTATCTTAGGGGAACCAATCGATTGTATCAAGTCTAATGTGCCATCATCGCAATTGCCGATACTGACAATGAATTCATCAACGATTGGAAGAATGGAACTGATAGATTCTACAACAGGGTAGTCATATTTAACAGCGTTGCGAACAAATGTGAAGCCACAGATTTTCATTGAAGGGTTATGTCGGTATTTATCAGACTTTTTCTTTCAGCAACTGCATTACCAATGCTTCAAGTTCTTTTATTCTCTTTTCCATTTCCGGAAGATTACGGGCAATGGCCTGGCTACGTAAAGCAGCAGTATAATCATACGCCGGAGATCCGGTTACCGATTTGCCTGGTGCAATAGATTTACTGACGCCACTTTGTGCATTTACTTTAGCACCATCTCCTAATAGTATATGACCTACAAGGCCTGCCTGTCCACCAATCATTACATTTTTACCAATCTTAGTACTACCACTAACACCGGCTTGTGCTGCGATGATGGTATTACTGCCTACTTCTGCATTATGACCAACCTGTACCAGGTTATCTAACTTGGCCCCAGATCTGATAATGGTGGAACCAACAGTGGCCCTGTCAATTGTTGCATTGGCACCAATATCAACTTTATCTTCAATAATTACGTTTCCCAACTGCGGAATTTTTATAAAAGTACCGTCTGGTTGAGGAGCAAATCCAAAACCATCGCTGCCGATAACAGAACCTGCAAGGATATTGACATGGTTGCCGACGTGGCAATCATGATAGATCTTTACACCCGGATCAATAAGGCAGTTATCGCCGATAGTGACATTGTCACCAATAAAAGCGTTGGGGAATATTTTTGTATTACTGCCAATTTTTACATTTTCGCCAATATAAGCGAAGGCGCCAATGAAAATATTTTCACCATACACAGCTGTTTTAGCAATATAGCTTGGCTGCTGAATTCCTGTTAACTGTTGCTGAATAATTTCCTGGTATTTACCCAATAAAATTGCAAAAGCGGTATAAGCATCCGGTACCCGGATCAACGTTGCCGTAACCGGCTGTTTAAGTTCGAAGGAATCGTTTATTAAAACGACTGATGCTTTAGTGGTATAGATGTACTCTTCATATTTGGGGTTAGAAAAAAAAGTGAGTTGTCCCTCTTTTGCTTCTTCTATTTTTCCAAACGAGGTGACAACAGCCTCAGGAGGGCCCTCAATCTTTCCATTGATAAGAAGTGCTATTTGTGAAGCAGGGAATTGCATGTTTTATAGTTCAGGGTTCATAGCTAATAGTAAATGGCATTGCGGGTGGTATCAGCCATGAATTATAAACTATAAACTTCTTAAGTAACAAATGTAATATTTTTTCACAGTGCCGCTCAGGTTATGCTGAATTAGCGCATTATCCACTTTTGAAATATCTTTTATCGTACCGTCCTTGAATAAGATGTTGATTCGTTCATCAGCCAGGTCATAAGTTGTATTGCTGGTTTCGCCGGTAAATACAAAGTACCCGGCTTCTTTTTCTGTGATAGCCAATTTTTCACTAACCTGTTTTATTTTTTCCTTTACAAATACTTTATCAAAAGGCTCGGCCTGCAGTTTTACTTTTAGCAAGTTTCGTTCCACTAATGAACGGCAAAGCAGTGATAATATTTTGTCCTCATGCATTTGCCAGTGTTTTACAGCACTCATCACATCATAATCATCAAGCTGGCAAAATTCGAATAACCAGTCATTTACTTTTGAATGCTCGTTTTTATCGAGGGTAAGAAAGATATTAAGGAAGGTAGAAGTGGCTGTAGCATTTATCTCCCTGGCCCGTTGTATAATTTTTTGTAGCGTTTGTTCTGCGCTTACTACTGTCTTATGCAGGTATACCTGCCAGTACATCAGGCGGCGGGATACTAAAAATTTTTCAATGGAATAAATGGCTTTCTCTTCCACCATCAATTCTCCATCCTTTACCGTCAGCATTTTCAGGATGCGGTCGTAGCCGATTACCCCCTCTGCTACTCCTGTAAAAAAACTATCACGGTTCAGGTAGTCCAGCCGGTCCACATCCAACTGGCCAGAAACTAATTGGTGTAAAAATTTTTTAGGATGTTTATTTGTAAAAATTTCAATCGTTGTATTTAGTTGCCCATCAAAAGCCTCGTTCAGTTTCTGCATGAGCAAAATAGAAATGGCTTCATGGTTTACATCTTTTATCAGTTCATTTTCGAGTGCATGTGAAAAGGGGCCGTGACCAATATCATGTAAAAGAATGGCCACTTTAGCTCCCAATTCTTCGTCTGGTGTGATTTCAATACCCTTCCCTTTTAGCTCACTTAATGCAATACACATCAGGTGATAAGCTCCAAGGGAATGGTGTAATCTTGAATGCACTGCCCCCGGGTATACCAAATGGGCAAACGCCATCTGGTGAATATTGCGCAGCCGCTGATACCAGGGATGCGAAATTATTTGCAGTATCAACGGGTGATCAACGGTAATAAATCCATATACCGGGTCGTTGATGATTTTGCGGACAGTGGGCATTGTTGCTGTTTTGTTAAAGGGCTGACGGCAAATGTACAAAGGCAGGATTTAAAAAGCTATTTTTGAACAGGTTGATGTTTATCTTAACTACATTACAACAGTTCCGGCGCTAACGAAAAAAATCGGTAATAATATTCAAGTTATAAACAACAAAAATGGCAGTAGCAAAAATTATCTGGGTTGATGATGAAATAGAAAGCCTTCAATCTCAAAAAATGTTTTTGGAGAATAAGGGATACGAAGTGCAAACATTTACCAACGGCTTTGATGCAATTGACTATGTAAAAGAAAACCCGGTAGATGTGGTGCTGATTGACGAGAGTATGCCTGGTTTTACAGGGTTAGAAACATTAGCGAAAATTAAAGAGATAAATCAATCACTGCCGGTGGTATTGATTACAAAAAATGAAACAGAGAACCTGATGGATGATGCCATTGGCTCCCAGATAAGTGATTACCTGATTAAGCCGGTAAACCCTAACCAGGTGTGGCTTAGTTTAAAAAAAATAATTGATAACAGAAGATTGGTGGCAGAAAAAACAACTACTGCCTACCAACAGCAATTCCGTCATTTNNATGGAAAAAAGTGATAGCCCGGAAATGCAGGAAATTTTACAAAACCAAAAGAGTGAAGCCAACACTGAGTTTTTCAAATTTATTTCAAGAAATTATGCTGGTTGGGTAAATCCCAAAAGTAAAGATGGACCGGTAATGAGTCATTCTCTTATGCAGTTTAAAGTATTACCTCACCTGGAAAAGGGCACACCTTTGTTTTTTATTTTGATTGATAATCTCCGTTTTGACCAATGGAAAGCTATCCAACCTATATTTTCAGAAAGCTTTCGCATTTTAGAAGAAGATAGTTATTACAGCATCCTTCCAACGGCTACTCAATATTGCCGGAATGCCATATTTGCGGGACTCATGCCAATGGACATTGAAAAACAATTTCCGGCACAGTGGAAAAATGATGAAGAAGAAGGGGGTAAGAACCTGCATGAGGAGCTTTTCATCCGGGCACAATTGAAAAGGTTAGGAAAAAACGATTTGAAAGTTTCTTACACCAAAGTGGTAAATAACCAGGCAGGCTTGGATTTAGTGAATAATATTCATAACCTGTTGAACAATGATTTGAATATTATCGTTTACAATTTTGTGGATATGCTCAGTCATGCAAGAACTGAAATGGAGGTACTGAAAGAGCTGGCCAGTGATGAGATAAGCTATCGGAGTATCACAACTTCCTGGTTTGAGCATTCCCCCCTTCACCAGGCATTAAAGAAAGTGGCAGAAAAAAATATTAAAATAGTATTAGCCACCGACCATGGTACAGTAAGAGTAAAGACGCCATATAAGGTTATAGGTGATAAACAAACCACTACCAATCTTCGCTACAAACATGGCCGAAATCTAAATTATGAGCCGAAAGAAGTACTGGCTTTCCGTGATCCAAGAGAGATAGGGCTACCAGCTCCGGGCATCAATTCATCATTCATTTTTGCCAAGGAAGATAGTTTCCTATGCTATCCCAATAACTATAATTATTATGTGAACTATTACCGCAATACATTTCAACATGGAGGGGTAAGCCTGGAAGAAATGATTGTGCCTGTGATAAAGATGCAGAGCAAGTAGGGTGATTTGTCAATAGTCAATCGTGAATGGGTTGTGGAAAACAACCTATTCCATTAACCGTTTAAGAGAGTAGTAAATTTTATATTTGCGTAAACAATTCACAATTGACTTTTTACTATGAAATATACACAAACCTCTCTCGATAAATTAGAAGCTATTCCGGAACAGGCGGGTTATGTACTACGATATGAACGGGGCTCATTCCAAAGCGGCTATTGTATACTGGAAGAGAGAAAAGTGGTAGTACTTAATAAGTTTTTGCAAACAGAAGGCCGCATCAATACATTGGTTGATCTTATTCCTCAATTAGAGATTAATGTAGAACTGCTAACAGATGAGTCTAAAAAGCTCTATGCAGAAATCATGGCCAAACTTATCACAGTGGAACAAGGGAAATAAGTGAAGGTAAACTGAATTGCCGATACTTTTCCAACGGAAGTTCATCTTTCTTAATTCTCATTTCTTATTTTTACCTGTGTGTCCCCCTCTTCAAATAACTTTTCTAGGCACCGGTACCAGCAGCGGAGTGCCAATGATCGGTTGCGATTGTGAAGTCTGTATTTCTACAGATAAAAAAGATAAAAGGCTCCGTTCAAGTATTTTGGTACAGTCACCCACTACAACACTCATAGTTGACACTGGGCCTGACTTTCGTTACCAGATGCTGAGGCAGAAAATAAAACACCTGGATGCTGTTGTTTATACGCATCCACATAAAGACCATCTCGCCGGGTTAGATGATGTCAAAGCCTTTAACTTCCTGCATAAAAAGCCAATGAACCTCTATGCCAATTCATTAACGGAGGAAGCATTGCGCCGTGATTTCTATTATGCATTTTCGGATACAAAATATCCTGGTATACCAGAGTTGAACCTAAATACAATCACCCTTGAGCGGTTTATGGTAGGGGATATACCTGTAACACCCATCTTAGTTTGGCATTTGAAGATGCCGGTACTTGGCTTCCGGTTCGGAAATTTTACTTATATCACTGATGCTAACAGGATTGATGAATCAGAAATGGAAAAGATAAAAGGCAGCGAGGTGCTGGTGTTGAATGCCCTCCGGAAACAAAAACATATTTCTCATTTTACTTTGGGGGAAGCAATTGACCTGGTGCAGGAATTGAAAATACCTACTGCCTACTTTACCCATATCTCCCATCAATTAGGCCTTCATGCTGATGTCGAAGCGGAATTGCCGACCGGCATTCACCTGGCTTATGACGGCTTGCAACTCGATTTCCATTAGAATTTAAGTGGTTAAAAAATTCTTATGCTAACACTTGTTAGTGTATCCCAATTTCCATTATATTGCACCCGCCTTTAATGATTGCTTTTACGATTGCTTGCCTCATTTTAGGGTCCACGACTGTGCCACCCCTTTCCCGAAAGTACTGAGCTTGTCGAAGTATCGGGATGGAGAGTGGCACAGTTATTAAGAAATAAGCACCGAAAAAATATTTATGAATTTTCAATCAGCCGAACTTACTCAACAAGTAGCACAAACTGCACGGGACTTTGCACAACAACATATCAAACCACATGTGATGGAGTGGGACGAAAGCCAGGAATTTCCTGTTCATATTTTTAAAGAAATGGGAAAACTGGGTTTGATGGGTGTATTAGTACCGGAAGAATATGGTGGTGCGGGACTTTCTTATTTTGAATACAAAACGGTTATTGAAGAAATAGCAAAAGTTTGTGGTTCCATTGGCTTAAGCCTTGCTGCACATAATTCCCTTTGCACCGGCCATATTATGGCGTTTGGTACTGTTGAACAAAAGAAAAAATGGTTGCCTAAGCTGGCAACAGCAGAATGGATTGGTGCCTGGGGATTAACAGAAGCCAACACCGGCAGTGATGCTGGTAATATGAAATGTACTGCCGTAAAAGATGGCAACGATTGGATAATCAACGGAACGAAGAACTGGATTACTCATGGCAAAAGTGGAGATGTGGCGGTAGTGATTTGCAGAACCGGTGAACCAAGGACAAAAAATAATTCCACTGCCTTTGTAATCGAAAAAGGAACAAAGGGATTTAGTGCCGGTAAAAAAGAAAATAAACTAGGTATGCGGGCCAGCGAAACAGCTGAAATGGTTTTTGATAATTGCCGCATATCCGATGAAAACCGGCTTGGCGAAGTGGGAGAAGGGTTTAAACAAGCCATGAAAATATTAGATGGAGGAAGGATTTCTATCGCTTCACTTTCATTGGGTATTGCCAAAGGTGCTTATGAAGCAGCATTGCAATATTCACAGGAACGCTACCAGTTTGATAAACCTATTTCGTCATTTCAGGGAATCTCATTTAAGTTAGCTGATATGGCTACTGAAATAGCAGCCGCTGATTTACTCACTTTGCAAGCCTGCGATTTAAAAGAACGTAAACAACCAATGACCAAAGAAGCGGCCATGGCAAAATATTATGCCAGTGAAGTGGCCGTAAAAGTTGCCAATGATGCAGTGCAGGTATTTGGCGGTTATGGTTATACCAAAGATTTTCCGGTAGAAAAATTTTACAGGGATGCTAAACTATGTACTATTGGTGAAGGGACCAGTGAGATACAGAAATTGGTGATTAGCAGGGAAGTGTTGAAATAATTGAAAAATTATTAATTAATAATTTCTACCGCACCTCCTGCATCTCCACCAGTTTTCTATAAAAACCATTTTGAGAAAGTAATTCATCATGACTGCCTCGTTCTACGATCTTTCCTTTTTGTAAAACAATGATCTCATCTGCATGCCGGATAGTAGAAAGCCGGTGTGCAATAACAATACTGGTACGGTTCTGCATCATATTATTGATAGCATCCTGTACTAATCTTTCACTTTCGGTATCAAGAGACGAAGTAGCTTCATCCAAAATAAGTATCGGAGGGTTTTTCAGCACCGCACTTGCAATGGTTAACCGCTGCCTTTCGCCTCCGCTTAGTTTGCTGCCACGGTCACCGATATTGCTATTGTAACCATCTTCTTTTTTAATGATAAAGTTGTGGGCATTGGCAATCTTTGCCGCTTCAATAATTTGTTCATCTGTTGCCCCTTCCTGGCCCAGCGCAATATTATTGGCGATGGTATCATTAAAAAGAATTGGTTCCTGCGTTACAATACTCATCTGGCTGCGGACAGAGTGGAGCGAATAACCTTTGATATTAATTCCATCAATCAATACTTCTCCACCAGTTACATCATGAAATCTTGGAACCAGGTCCGCCAACGTTGATTTGCCTGCCCCTGAGGAACCAACTAATGCCACTGTCTTTCCTTTTTTTACGGTAAAGTTGATGTTGTCCAGTATTACTGCATCGCTATAGGCAAAGCTTACATTACTAAATTCAACCGACTCTTCGAAAGAAATAAGTTTTTTACCATTGACGTTATCATCTACCGTAACCGGGGTATTCAATACTTCTTCTATCCGCATAATAGCTGCAGAACCTTTTTGCATATTGCTAAATGAAGTAGATAAGGATTTAACGGGGTTGATAATATTATAAAATAAAGCGAGGTAGGATAAAAAAGTTGATGGGGCTAATGGGATTTGTTTCCCCAATACCAATTGCCCGCCAAACCAGAGAATGCCAACAAATACTACTACACCTAAAAATTCGGAAACCGGAGAAGCAAGGTCACGGCGTCGGCTGATCTTATTTTTTGCAGTCAGCAGGTCATCATTTGTTTTTTCAAATCTTGACTTAAGTAATGACTCTATATTAAATGCTTTTATTACCCGCAGACCATTCAGCGTTTCATCCAGAATGGACAATGATTCACCTTGCTTAATCGCAGCCTCAGTTGATTGCTTTTTCAAGGCACGGGAAATACGTCCCAGTATAAGACCAATAACGGGGATACAAACCAGTATGGCAATGGTTAACTGAGGACTGATATAAAATAAAACTGCGAAATTGATAACAATAGTCAAAGGGTCCCGGACCCATCCTTCCAGGGTGCCAACAAGAGAACCCTCCACTTCATACACATCATTGGTAGTCCGGCTGATGAGGTCTCCTTTTCGCTGTTCGGTAAAATAACCAATAGGTAGTTTAAGTATTTTATTATACAGTTCCGAACGAAGTGTATTGACAATTTTATTTTTTAGCGGGTTGAGGATGTAAAAAGAAAAGTAAAGGAATATATTTTTTAGCAGGATAGAAATGATAATGATGATACAAATTAAAGCAAGGGCAGACACAGGCTTCATATTATGTATTTGCCCGAGAATAAGGCTGCGGAAATTTTCCATTGCCGCCGAATCAGCCTTTGGAATAGAGCTTGCCGCATTGCTATTGAAAATAAGATCAAAAAATGGCGAAAGCATTGCAAAAGACACAATACCAAAAACGACAGAAAGAATGATACAAAGAAAGTAAAGTACAATCTTGCTTTTGTAGCTCTTCAAATAATTAAAAATCCGTGAATATTTCCTCATTGTGCTGTTATCGCTTAAACGGGGCAAAGTAACTAATTTTACAACCTTACCCCAAACCTGATGATAATAGAAACGGCATTTCATCAAAAATCTGGGGTAAATATCATTCAGCGGATAAATCACCAGCGATTATTTTCACTATCCCATCATAAGGGTTGAATTTTAAAAGCGTCGGTAAACCTTTAGATTGAACAAATGAAAGCTTTTTCCTCAAGCCTTGTTATTTCCACTTACAATCGTCCGGATATGTTACGGCTTTGCTTCCAGGGAGTGCTGGCACAATCGGTACAACCCGATGAAATTATCATTGCCGACGATGGTTCAGGGCCAGCTACAAAGCAACTGGTTGAAGAATTTACTGCAAAGTCGCCGGTGCCGGTTCTTCATGTCTGGCAGCCCGATGAAGGGTTTCAGCTGGCAGCTATACGGAATAAATCGTTTGCAAAAGCTTCCGGCGATTATATCATTCAAACAGACGGGGATATTATCCTGCATAAACACTTTGTAAAGGACCATATCCGGATGGCCGAAAAAAATACATTTATCAGCGGGGCAAGAAGTTTGTTAGATGATGGATATTCCAAAGCGATGATTCAAAAAATGGAATACTCTCAGCCTTCTTTTTTTTCGACCCATCTTGGTAAACGGTTTAATGCTTTCAGGAATATCCTGTTAATGTATTTTAATTATTTTATACAAAGAGGGAGTAAACAATATAGGTATGTATTGGGAGCCAATATGGCATTTTGGAAAAGCGACCTGGTAAAAGTGAATGGTTATAATGAAGAGTTCAAAGGCTGGGGCAAAGAAGATAATGATCTGGCAGCAAGGCTTTGTAATGCCGGTATCAAACTCCGGTTTATCAAATTCGGGGCCGTTACTTTTCATCTTTATCATACGGAAGCAACAAGAGGAAATCTTACAACGAATGAAAACCTGTTACAACAAACTGTTGATAACAAGATTACCTTTGTTTCGACTGGAATAAGCAGTCATTATTAAAATAATTATAACTCATGGAAGAAGGAAAAAGACAAAAACAAATAGCCGGGTTGTTAAATGAAGAGATGAATATTATTTTTCAGCGTCTTGGGTTGAATATGATTGACGGAGGAATGGTGTCCATTTCTTCTGTAAAAGTGACTCCTGATTTGCTGGAAGCAAGGTTTTACCTGAGTTTTTTCCAGGTAAAAGATGTAAAAGCAATCTTAGGAAAGATTGAAGACCGGCATCATGAGATTAAAAAAGAACTGGCGGCTAAAGTGCGGCACCAACTTCGGAGCATCCCGGTGTTGAAATTTTTCCAGGATGATACTTTGGAACATGTATTTAAAATGGAAGAATTGTTTAAAAAAATTGAGGCGGAAAAGAAAAATGAAAAAGCAAATGATGCTGAATGATAAAGTAACGAAACAGCACTATACTAAACGTTAAACCTCAAACTGAAAACTTGTATTTCCTATTCGCCTGGCGATATTTTAAAGCAAAAAAATCCACCAATGCTATTAATATCATTGCATGGATAAGTATAGCAGCTATCATTATTGGTACTACGGCGCTGATCCTGGTATTGAGTGTATTTAACGGGTTTGAAGGGTTGGTTAAGTCTTTATACTCCTCTTTTTATACTGACCTGAAAGTTTCTCCTGCTGTAGGAAAAGTAATAACTATTACCCCGGAACAATTACAAAAACTAAAAGGGCTTGACGGTATCAAAATTTATTCTCTGGTGGTGGAAGAAAAGGCCCTTGTAAAGAATGGAGATTACCAGTCCGTAGTTTATCTAAAAGGTGTAGATGAAAATTACCGCTATGTTTCAGGGGTAGCTGATAATTTATTGGGAGAAGGTACCTACGACCTGGGAAACGAAGAGGTGCCTAAGTTGATTTTGGGCGCAGGAGTGGAGGGGGCATTGGGCATACAGGCAGACCGGAATATTTTTACCTTAAAAATTCACCTGCCCCGCAAAACGGATACTGAACAATTTGATGAACTCAATGGCATCAGTAATGACACTATCAGGTCTTCAGCAGCCTTTCGTATACAACAGGATTTTGATAACAAGTATGGCATTACCAATATTGATTTTGTAAAAAAATCATTGCGGCTTGGTGTTAATGAATATACGGATGTTGAGATTGCACTAAAGGATCCTTCGGCAGCCTCGGATATGAAAAAAAGAGTAAAGCAAATTTTCGGTGATTCTTATTTAGTGCAAAATAAGTACGAGCAAAACCGCAGTTTATATGCGGTGATGAATATGGAGCGATGGGTTATTTATGGAGTATTATGTCTTATACTCGTTGTTGCAGCCTTTAACATGATTGGGGCATTAACGATGCTGGTATTGGAGAAACAGAAAGATATCAGTGTGCTTCATGCATTGGGAGGAAATAAGAATTTTATCCAACGGATATTTTTAAGCGAGGGGATGTTACTCGCTTTAATCGGGGGAGGTATTGGTATGCTTCTGGCCTTACTGATTGCCTGGTTACAGATGCGATTTCATTTGATCCCCCTGGCTGGTGGCTCATTCTTAATCAGTTATTTCCCTGTCAAACTAAGGTTGATGGATTTTCTCCTTGTTGGGGCAACTGTATTTGTAATTGCATTGATTGCNNTATTTGTAAATGCATTGATTGCATCGTGGCTGCCATCAAAAAAAGCTGCCGCCCATGAATTTTCGTTGCGGAGCGAATAATAGACCTAAGATTAAATTGCATTTAAAAGAATTATCAAAAAAACTATCAACTACTTTTAATCAATTCTAATAATGAAAATCGGAGTTCTTAATAATCACCTAATGTCTCTGGTAGTTGTGCCAATGCTTTAGCTAATTGTTCGTCATTCGGGGCAATACCGTGCCATTCATGAGTGCCTTCCATAAAATCAATCCCTTTACCCATTTCAGTATGCATCATGATGCCGATAGGTTTGCCCTGTCCTGTAAGGGTTTTTGCTTTTTCTAAAGTGGCCACTACCTCATCCATATCGTTACCATTCATTTCAAGTGTGGTCCAGCCAAATGCATCAAATTTTTGGCGGATATTACCAAGTCCCATCACTTTATCAGTTGGGCCATCTATCTGCTGACCATTCCAGTCAATAGTTGAAATCAAATTGTCAACTTTATGGTGAGCAGCAAACATAACCGCTTCCCAGATCTGTCCTTCATCCAGTTCACCATCACCATGCAGGGAGAAAACGATATTCTTTTCACCATTTAAACGTTTGGTCAAAGCAGCACCAATTGCAACACTCATTCCCTGTCCTAAAGAACCAGAGGCGATACGAACTCCAGGCAGATGCTCATGTGTAGCAGGGTGTCCCTGTAACCTGGAGTTTAACTTACGAAAAGTTGCTAATTCTTTAACATCAAAATAGCCGGAACGGGCAAGTGTAGAATAAAAAACCGGTGATATATGACAGTTGGAGAGTATAAATCCGTCTTCATTCAGCGCATCCATATTGAAGGATGGGTCATGTTTCATTATTTTGAAATACAAGGCAGTTAAAAAATCAGCACAGCCTAAGGATCCACCTGGATGGCCGCTGCTGGCACCATGTACCATTCTTACAATATCCCGTCTTATTTGTGATGCGATAGCGGTTAATTCTGACATAATAAAAATAGGTTCTTTTTAAACTTTTTGTATCTTGCCGGTTCAAATTCTGATTGCGCTGCAAATGTGCAATCTTTTTGAATACAAAACCTTGCCTGAGCCAATATTCTGCTCACAAATTCATTTCATCCTGTGGCTGGCCGTGGATTAATCAATTCGTACACTAATAACATAAACTTAAAGCTAAAGCCCATGAGGCAAGGCTACTTTTGTACCAAATATAAAACTGTTTAAATGTTTCTTGATGTCCTTTTGACCGCTTCGGTCGCATTTATAATCACTTTCCTGGCAACACCGGTAATCTTACAGGTGGCAGAAAAGAAGAAATTATACGACATTCCCGATGAACGAAAAGTTCATACCAGGCTGATAGCTTCTTTAGGTGGTGTTGGGATCTTTGCCGGATTTATTCTTGCTTCCTTGCTTTCGATTCAGGGACAATTCAATTTTGAATTTCAATACTTTTTTGCAGCTGCTATTGTAATTTTCTTTCTTGGCCTTAAGGATGATATTATGATTTTATCAGCCAGTAAGAAGTTTGTTGGTCAGATAATTGCCGCTTCTATTCTTATTCATTTGGGTGGTATCCGGCTGGATAGCATGTATGGTCTTTTTGGACTAGAGCAGCTTCCGG
>MTKZ01004490.1_pt1 | contig 16280 bp, 10 predicted proteins | sample 1042781 | NCBI WGS metagenome assembly MTKZ01 (sample SAMN06212207, study PRJNA360539) | anaerobic digester metagenome | biome: Wastewater treatment plant; material: sludge; isolation source: anaerobic digester fed with sludge from wastewater treatment plant | place: Denmark: WWTP Viborg ...
CGCTTTTACCCAAGAGATGCGCGGCGTGGTGAGCATGGCAGAAGAGACAGGACTGGTTGCCGGATATCACAACCATTCCGGGAAAGATAATTTCGGTGCGCCCTTATGGGATTTACACCGCATGTATGAAACCATTGGTTCAATCCATCTGGGTTCCAATTTTGACGTGGGTCATGCCACTGTGGAAGGGGCATACGGGGATTGGGAAATTACGGCGCGGTTGATGGCGCCGTGGGTGCGCATGGCCGCCGTAAAGGATTTTGTTTTCGATGGGAACAAACCCCGGTGGGTGCCGTTGGGTGAAGGCATCGTGGACACGGCTGGATGCCTTCGGATTTTCCGGGAACAGGCCGGGTTTGCCGGACCCGTTTCCCTGCATTTCGAATACGAGGTCCGCAGCCATGACCAGATGCTTGAGGAAGTGGCCAAGGCCGTGAAACACATGCGGGAAAAGGTATATCGCGACGCAGGTTACACATGTTGAGCGCTGCCGGCGCCGCACGTTTTCTCGCGGTCATGACGCTGTGGCGGGTAAAAGGGCAGCGTTATTGCTGCCAGATGGCCACGTCGGCGAAGTTATCCATGGTGCGGTTCGTGCGCAGGGTCTCCAGCAAGGCCATCGCATCCGCAACGAGAAAAGACTTCTGGTCTTTTACTGCATGGCGCCGCCAGGTAATGGAGCCTTGTTCCGCTTCCTGCTTGCCCAGGATCCAGATGTTCGGGATTTTACGCGTTACGGCGTTGCGGATCTTCTTATTGAAACTTTCATCGCTGGTGTCAATGTCCGCCCGGAAGAAAACGGACCGCAGTTTCGATTCCAGATTTCGGACATAGTCCAACACCTCATCGTTTACCGGGATGAGCCGGACCTGGACCGGTGCCATCCACGTGGGGAACGCGCCGCCGTAAAACTCGATGAGGAAGGAGATCATCCGTTCATGGGTGCTCAGGGGCGCCCGGTGCAGAATGTAGGGACGTTTACGTTCACCGTCAGCATCCACGTAGGTCAAGTCGAAACGCTCCGGCATGACGAAATCCAGCTGACAGGTGGATACCGTCTCTTCACGGCCCATGAGGTTCTTGACCTGAATATCCACCTTGGGACCATAAAACGCGGCTTCACCCTTTTCTTCTTCATAATCCACGTTCAGGTTATGAAGGACTCTCCGCACGATGTCTTCCGTGTGTTCCCAGTCATCGTAGCGGTCCACAAACTTGTCGCTGGACCGGTCATGCAGGGACAGACGCACCCGGAAATTGCCCATACGCAAGTGCCCATAATACATCTGATACATGGCGATGACGGCGCGAAACTCGTCCTCCACCTGCTCGGGAGTACAGTAAATGTGGGCGTCGTTCATGCACATGGCGCGCACGCGCAGCAATCCGGACAGGGAACCGTGTTTTTCATAGCGAAACACGTCACCATACTCGCACAGGCGCAGGGGCAGATCACGGTAGCTGCGCAAGCGCGAAGCGTATATTTTGTGATGATGGGGACAGCACATGGGCCGCAGATAATAGTGGTCGTTTTCATCCACCGGCATGGGGGGATACATACTGTCCTCATAATAGGGCACATGTCCGGAACGCAGATATAATTCCTTGCGGGTAACGGAAGGCGTGGCGACACGCTGATACCCGCCCAGGAATTCCGTCTCCCGGGCCCATTTTTCCAGTTCATCCCGGATAATCGTGCCATTGGGCGTCCACAGAGGCAGGCCTACGCCCACTTCGGGATCCTGGATGAACAAGTCGAGTTCCTCTCCCAGTTTCCGGTGATCCCGCTCCATGGCAAGTTTGCGCATGGCAATATACTCGGTGAGTTCCTGGGCGGACTCAAAAGCAATTCCGTAGATGCGCGTCAACATGGGACGCTTTTCGTCGCCGCGCCAATAACTGCCGGAGATACGGTCCAGTTTAAAGCATTTTTTGGGCACGTTCCCGGTATTTTCAAGGTGGGGCCCCTCACACATATCGGTAAAATCGCCACAAGTATAAAAGGAAAGGGTATTGCCGTAAGCGACACCGGTATCAATCAGCTCACGGGCATATTCTGCTTTGTACAACTCGCCCGCCGCTTCCAGGTAATGGACCGCTTCTTCAAAGGGCTTTTCTTTGCGAATAAACGGCCGATGTTCCTTGACGATGGCATTCATATGCCGTTCCACCTCTTCGAGGTCTGCTTCGCCGAGGGGGGAGTTGCCAAAATCAAAATCGTAATAGAAACCGTTTTCAACGGGCGGTCCGAAAGCCAGTTTTGCTTCCGGCCGCATCTGGCGCACGGCCGCGGCGAGGATATGGGACAACGAATGACGCAAGCGGTAGATCTGCGTCTCTTTTTTATCGGCAATGTCCTCAAGTGCTTGGTTCATAAGAAAGATTCTCCTAAATATCCTGTAAGGTTGCGGGCGGCGTAAAATACAGTATCTTCCTGAACGCGCCGCGCCGTCGTGGCGGGGGATAATAATAACTCCCTTTTGGGAGGCGTTATTTTACGTTTATGGTTTTTGTAATGGTTTTTCCGTTGCGCAACACGTCCACTTGAAAGGTTTTCACATTCATGAACTGGGGAATAAGACCCATGATTTGCGCTTCACTTTCTATGGGAATACCGTTGACCCTTGAAACAATATCGCCTTCCTCAAATCCATACTCGGAGGCATGAGGAATACTGGAAACATTGTTGGCGGTCAGCCCGAGAGGACGTCCGGAAGGGTCCATGGCGATTCTGGGTTGGTGACGCATAAGCAGGTCACCCACATTGACATCTTTGACCATATCCGCAGGAATGCCGGGAATTGAGAGCGGGGTACCGCCTGCGGGAGACGTCCCGGGGGACGCGGGCGCATCTGCAGGTGCAGCCGCGGGACGGGGACGGTTCTCAGTCATGGTACCCTTAGCGCTGATGGAACGGGGTTCTTCGACCGCAGGCGCGGCGACGAGCTTAGGCTCCGGCTTCGGTGCTTCCAGGGTATACTCGAAGTCGGGAAGTTCGTTGCTCTTCCGGTAATCCCAGGGGGCGAGGGCTGCGGTATCCGCAAAAATACCTTTGGGGGTACTCACCGCTTTCGCGCTCACTTTACGCAACAGGGAGTCCTTCTGCGCATTACGGTCATCCCACCAGGCAAGGCCTTCCGCGGCCAGGACATGGCTGAGACTATTTCCGGCACCATCAAATACGAGCCCCACCGGCAAGCCCTGTGAATCCTCGGTCAAAATTTGCACACTGACCGTGGTGTCCAGAACGGCCTTAACTGCGACTGCGCGCGCCTCTTCGGCATAGTTCTGTCCCGCTTCCGGACAATCCACCCCATACAGCCGCACTTGAACCGAAGTCCCATTCCGTTTCAAGGAAAGCAAATCTCCCGCGTCAACGGCGGTAACAACACCGGTAAAGGTCTCCCGGACAACCGTGTTCAGGCCTTCTAAAATTGTTTCAGCGGTATAAGCCGCCGGCGACTCCGGTATGGGAGCGTCTGGATTCGGCGCAGTACTATTTTCTTGAGCGATTGACGTCCCCGCAACGAGATATGCAACCAGGGCGACCGTTAAGGATGCGCGGTATATCATCGAAAATCTCCTTGTAATGTTGCTGTTGGTAGTATGGATACTATACCATGAAACAGTCATTTAAGTGTAACCGTTCCGATGGGCTCCCCGGGTAAAGTACTGAAAAGAGCCCTGTCAGAGTGTCGTTGAAAACGGGATGTTTATTATGGATAAAGAGGTTATTGTTATTGGCGGAGGCGTGTCGGGACTATGTGCCGCCCATTACCTTGCCATATCGCTTGGCAAGGCATCATTAGTAACCCTGGAAACCGGTCCGGGGCCCGGTGGCACGACCGGAAGCGATTCCGTGGACGGGTATATTCTCGACTGGGGTTCCAATGGTTTTCTGGACCGTGAACCTTTAACCGCCTCATGGGCCGAAGAACTGGGCCTGGCCCCAGACACCATCAAGGCGAACACCGCCGCAGCGAAACGGTTCATTTACCGTAACGGAAAACTGCATCAGGTCCGGATGCCTCCCGGTTTTTTCCTGTCCCCTTTACTGTCCGTGCGCGGCCGGCTGCGCCTTTGCTGCGAACCGCTAATTCCGCAAATAAAAGGCGACAGCCCGGAAAGTATTTTTGAATTCGCGTCGCGCCGCATCGGCCGGGAAGCGGCCCGGATTATGGTAGGCGCCATGGTGCTGGGCATTTATGGCGGCGATGCGCACCAATTGAGCATGGCCCATTGTTTCCCGCGCATGGTACGCATGGAGCAAGAGTACGGTGGCCTGTTCAAGGCGTTGATGGCCATCCGTAAAAACCGTAAGGCCAGTCCCATGGGCCCGCCCGGCACCCTGACCACCTACAAAGGAGGCATCGGGGCGTTACCCATGCGCGCTGCAACCGCCCTTGGCGATGCCATGCTCTACAACACATCCGCGACCGCCATTCGACCGATTGAAGGAGGTTATGCCGTTTCTTTGGCGGACGGAGAGACCTTGAGCGCCCGGGCTGTGGTTGTAGCGACCCCTGCCCATGCCGCCGCCGGACTGGTACGCGGATTGCATCCGCCCGCTGCGCGTGCGCTGGCGGACATCCCTTACGCAGGGCTGACCGTGGCGTGTCTGGGATATCCACGCGACGCGGTCCGCCATGACCTGGACGGCTTCGGGTTCCTGGTGCCACGCGGGCAGGATTTGCGCCTGCTCGGCTGCATCTGGACGTCGACCCTGTTTCCCTTTCAGGCGCCCCGGGGCTCCGTACTCCTGCGCGTTATGCTGGGCGGTGCGCCCGACCCGGACGCCAATCTCCTTTCCGATGAAGCGGCCGTAAACCTTGTGCGTCGCGAACTGGAACCGCTGCTCGGAATCACCGGCGCGCCTGAACTTGCCCGTTTGTACCGGCATCCGCGCGGCATCCCGCAATACACCCTCGGTCACGAAGCACGCCTCGATGCCTTGGATAAAGCGGAAACCGCATGCCCCGGACTCGTATTTACCGGTAACGCCTATCGCGGTATCGGCTTGAACGACTGTGTCGTTGCCGCCCACCGCGCGGTGGAAGCTGTGGTGAAGTATCTGAACTGATGGGGTGCATGAAGACATTGTCCACCGTCATGATTCCAATTCTTATTTCCACTTCGAGAGTTGGAGGTTACCAGTCGAACCATTTTAGGTTTTCATAAACGGCGTTCTTGTTGGCCGGTGAGGTGGCTGGTTCATTGAAGAAAAGGAAGCCGGAGAGATTGTTGCCGGGATAGCGCTGTACCCACGCGAAGGCCTGGTGGATGATCTCAGGGGTTTTGATCCAAAGACTATAGTTTTCGGGGCGCTTGTCCCGGGTGCAAAAGTGGAGTACGCAGGGGTTAGGTTCCAGGCGGCGCAGAAGGACGTGCAGGCTTGCCTCCGTTTCTTCGTACTGTATGGTATGGGGCAACACGAAGTCTACGCCGCAGGATGGAAGCCGTGCAGCGTTGTGGCCCCACCCCGGCGCGCATTGGGTGTGCAGGCCCAGGGTAAGGTCGGGCCGCCGCCGGCGCGCATGGCTGGCATACTCCGCAAGCAGGCGGGCGACACGGTTCTGTTTCCAGGTTTCGATGGCGGCTTCCGGTGCCGCGGTCATGTTGGCGCCGGTGTCCGCCATGAACCGTGCGCGCGTGTCCGGACAGAAACAATAGTCACGCCCCTGGTAGCCGACCCGTTCAAAGGCGAAACCTTTCACGTTGGGATGGTCATAAAAGGACAACAGGTCCTCCAGTTCGTCCAGCCCAGCCTGCCAGCCGTCCGGTGTGTCCGGGCAGTGGAGCCAGCCTTTTGATTCTCCCTTGCGATTCTCCTGCACCCGGGCCGAAGGATAGCCCTGACGGATTCTCTCGGGGTTCCAGATGCCCCAGTTCAGGAAAAAGTGTATCTCGATTTTCCGGTCCGCCGCCGCCTGAATGATTTCACGGACAAACTCCGTGTCCGGATGCGCGTTCAGGCATACAGTATCTCTGTACGGACGCAGCGCGGGATTCTGAAGCGGCCAGGCATAGCCGTCATGTTCCGGGTCAAACCAGGCATAGCTCTGCATCATGAGGCTGAGCAAATTCATCCTGTGTGCGGCCATTTCGTCCAGCAGGCGCATCAGGTACTCCCGGTCCAGCCCTTGCGGCCGTCCGGACTGATACGTGAGGCCCACCTGCCAGCCCGCATACCGGATTTTGCGGCCTTCGCATGGAGTATCCATACCCGAAGCGTTCCCGTGCAACCAAGGAATAGCGCCGGTGCATACAGCCGATTTAATGAAGTTACGTCGGGTAGTCACGGTCAAAATTCCTGGTTCGCGCTGAATTGTCCCTGTCTTTTTTGATTTCGCAGAAAATAATTCACGGGGCTTCTGGAGGCCCTACTTCGCCGTTTGATGTGTATTGGCACCGGCTACTTCAATGAGTACAGTCAAAGCGTTATTAACCGCCTCTTCATTGGGAAAGACCTTGGCAACCTCGGGCCATAATACTACAATGTTCGAGGATTCACGCAAACGTTTGGCATATTTGCCCCTTACCAGGGGCGTTGTAAAATCCGAACGCTTGTATTCCTTGCGAAGTTCATCCTGAGTGGTTGTTTTATCCTTCTTGATAGATTTGCCGCTCTCTTTTGCCCGCTTTACGAGCGCTGATAATTCGTATTGCATTACCCCGGTTGGTATGAGATACCACAAGCAGATTGCCCTTTCCGGACACTCCAAAGGTTATATATCGCAATTCTCCTTTGGAATGGTCCGGGTCGGTACCTGTCGCTGACATTGGTTCAAAGAATACTGTTGCGGCTTACTTAAATGAAACGCCGTGTTTTTTGGCATTTGCCAATGCCTTGTCTGAATCCCATACTATCTTCATTCTGAAATCATACCATAGAAATTATCTTATTCCGTAAAGAGCCTGGCGACAGGGTTACCCTCTTTGTATACATGAATTCAAACGCAGGTGGAAACCCGATTCGTTATTCGGAGACGTTCCGCGGCCGTGGCAATATGCCCCCGTAATGCGGCAAGATAGGCGTTGCGCACCGGCGTTGAAAACAGGACGCGCTGATAGCGTTCCCGTAAGCCCGGAAATTCTTTGTCGAGCAGGGAGGCGGTCGCTTCCCACACCATGGGCCACGGGTTGAAGGCATCCACCCAGATGGTGTCCACGCGCAGGGCGGCGGCCCGTTCCAGTAACGCGTAAATGCTTTCATAAGCGTCGTAGAGGAAGGGTAGCAGCGGGCCGAACATGACGGAGGTACGCAATCCCGCGGCACGGGCCTGTTCCAGCACGCGTAATCGGTCTTCAACGGGGCTGGCATGGGGTTCCCAGAGTACAGCCAGGCGCGGGTCCAGGGTGGTGACAGTCACACCGATTTGGGCGGCGCTCCCCGCGAAGATGTCCAGGTCACGAAGAATCAGGGAACTCTTGGTCAGCGCGTTCACCTGGAACCCGTGCCGCACCAGCAGGCGGCAACATTCCCGCGTGAGGTTACGTTCGGCTTCGAGGGGCTGCCACCCGTCGCAGGCACTGCTGACAAAGACGTCGCCGGGCGCGGCGCGGCGCAGTTGCCGTTCCAGCACTTCGACGGCGTTGGCTTTTACATCCACATAAGCACCCCAAGGCTGTTCGTGGGGATGGAAACGCTGCATGAACCGGGCATAACAATACACGCAGCCATGGGCGCATCCGCCATAGCAGTTCAGGGAATAATCGCCGATGCCGGATTTACCCAAGATTGTCTTGCAGGGCGTTTCCCGAATCACCGGGCGCTGTACATTGTCGGGCGACATGATACACTCCAGAGGAAATCAGTATAACAGACTCTGTCTGACGGTTTAAGAGAACTGGCAGCCGATAACTATTTTGGATAAAAAGCAAGTGCTTGTAAGTCTCTCGTTGGCGAATAGAGACGCGTTTTTCAAGGCGTTTAAAACGCCCTCTAACTCGCATCGTTTGTGCTTTCCCGAACCGTGCACGTACAATGTACGAACAATATTCCCTGATCCGTCACCAGAATGGAAAGCAGCATATGTCCAGTACTCCCATCATTTCAATCTGTACTTCTCGCTATCGAAGAGGCCATCACCCGAACCGCTTGCATAACAGCCCGATGCCGATATCCAAACTCTTGCCAGGGATTTTTATTTTAGGGATAACTTTCGCCTGTTGTACTGCGACGGGGTACGCGGCGGAATCCGTATTTCCGAAAGGGGACACACCGCCCCCTCTTTTGGGCCGCCATTTTCCCGACAGGGTCCATGAATGTATCTGGCGCAACTGGGAGGCCGTGGCGCCGGAAACACTGGCGCGGATCCTGGGCGCTTCTTCGGAAGACGTGACCGGGATCGCGGTTTCCATGGGGCTTGCCGCCACGCCGCAGCGTTGTCCCGAAATGCTTACGCGGGGCTACGCCACGCTTATCCGGCGCAACTGGCACCTGCTGCCCTATGAACAGTTGCTGGAACTGGTGAACATGACGCCGGAGCGGCTGGCCTCCACGCTACGCGAAGAGGATTTCCTCTGGATCAAATTGGGACGGTTGAAACCCGCGTGTGAGCCGCTTCGTTTCCAACCGCCCGATGACGCGGCGAAAGCCCGCGCGGCGGAGATCCGCCGTGTGGTGGAAACGGAAGTCGGCAACGCCCTTACACAACCCGGGGAACCCCGGTTTGATTTTGTGCGCCAACTCAACCTTCCGCCTGCCGAAATTGCCCCGGTCAACACGGAAGCAAACGAAGACGACCCCATCCGGTTGGTGTATTCCTATGTGGCCGTGTATGGCGATCCCTTGTTGAACCCGGATCTGAATCCCTATCCGGACGGATTGCTGCAGCGTCTTGCTTCGGCGGGCATCAACGGCGTGTGGCTCCAGGGGTTGCTGCGCGACCTGGCCCCGGGCGGCGCGGATTTTCCCGAGTTCGGCGCGGGACACGAGCAGCGCCTGGCGAACCTGCACGCGTTGACGGAACGGGCCAAACGGTACGGTATCCGGGTCTTTCTGTATCTCAACGAGCCGCGCTCGATGCCCCTTTCCTTTTTCGAGGATCATGCCGGCCTCCGGGGCGTCGAGGAGGGCGACCTTGCGGCACTATGCACCTCGCAGCCCGCAGTGCGCCGCTGGATGACCGACGCCCTAGCGCATATTTTCAGCACTGTCCCGGAGTTGGGCGGGGTGTACGCCATCACCGCCTCCGAAAATCTCACCAACTGCGCGTCGCACGGGGCCTGGCAGGCCTGTCCCCGGTGTAAAGAACGCAGTGACGCCGACATTCTCTGCGAAGTGGTCTCCGTCCTTGAAGCAGGCGTTCATCGCGGCAATCCCAACGCCCGGGTGTTGATTTCGGATTGGGGCTGGCGGGGCCACGGCGAAGCGCCGGATATCATTGCGCGATTGCCCAAATCCGTCTGCCTCATGTCCGTCAGTGAATGGAAGCTGCCCATCGAACGCGGCGGCATCCCAAGCGAGGTGGGGGAATATTCCATCTCCTCAGTGGGGCCCGGCCCGCGCGCGCAAGTGGATTGGAACGCCGCGCGACAAGCGGGGTTGAAAACGGGAACGGAAATCCAGTTCAACAACACCTGCGAAATCGCCAGCATACCCTACCTGCCCGTCATGGACCTCATCGCCGAGCACTGCTTCAACCTGCGTGCCTCAACGCGGCTTGACGCCATGCTTATCGGCTGGACCATGGGCGGTTATCCTTCTCCCAACTTTCAGCTGGCGCGGGACCTGGAGCGCATGGCAGTGCCGGATACCTCCGCGGCATTGGACGCGCTGGCACGGGAACGATACGGCCCCGAAGGCGCGCCCCATGCCCGGAAAGCGTGGACCCTCATGAGTGACGGGTTCCGGGAGTATCCCTTTCATATCAGCGTGGTCTATACCGCGCCGGTCCAATGCGGTCCCGCCAACCTGCTGCACCCCGCGCCAACGGGCTACAAGGCGACCATGTGGGGCTTTCCCTATGACGACCTTGAAGGCTGGCGCGGCCCCTATCCACCAGAAGTCTTCGCGTCCCAGTTTGAAAAGGTCGCGAAGGGATTTCACGCCGGCCTGCCTGAATTGAAGACGGCGGTGGCAAAGACCCCGCCGGAGCAACGTGCCGACGCGTTGTCGGACCTGCGCCTTGCCCACGCGGCCGCCCTGTACTTCCAGTCCACCGCCAATCAGGCCCGATTTATCGTGGCCCGGGATGCGCTGGCGGCTCCTGAACGGTCTGAAGAAGAACGCGACGTCCTGCGGGCGGAAATCAAAAGACTTCTGGAGTCCGAAATTGACCTCGCCCGCCGGCTCTTCGCGCTTAGCCGGGAAGATTCCCGCATCGGCTTTGAGCCGTCGTGCCAATATTTTTATCTGCCCCTGGATTTGGTCGAAAAGGTGGTCAACTGCCGCTGGCTTCTGAATCATTATGAAAATAAAGGCGACGCGCCCCCAACTCCGGCGCCGCAGGCCCAAGCGGATTTGCCCGCGATGCTCGAGTTCACCTGGTCGGCCGGGCCGCCGATGCCGCAGGGCATGCAGGACAATCATGTCGCCCTGATTCACGGCTGGCTGGTGAGCGTGGGCGGCTTCTGCGGCGGCTATGATGATGACTGGAAACCCGGCACCTATCCCCGGGGATTTCTGAACAAGGCCTGGGGGCTCGACCTCGCCCATGAGGATGCGGGATGGACCGACCTGCCGCCGCTGCCCGGCGCGCCGCGCCAAGCCATGGAAGGTACGACCATCGGCGACAGCCTGTACGTCTGGGGCGGCTTCAGCTACACCGAGCCCTACGCCTATCAAGACGGCTATAGACTCTCCCGAAAGGAGAACGCATGGATCTGGGAACCGCTGCCGCCCCTTCCGTCGCCAGCGGCCTGGGCCGGCTGCTGCACCCTTGGTTCCAAAATTTACTGTCTGGGCGGCTGCGATTATGACAATGAAAACTTCTACACCCTGACCGACCGCACGGGAAAAATCGAACGCCTCGGCGCACGGCTCCTGGTGCTCGACACGGAAACGCCCGACGTGGGCTGGCGCGCGCTGACGCCCTGTCCAGGTACGCCNNACGCCGCGCGGGTTCCCTGCGACCGCCGTGGTGGACGGTCTCCTGTATTTCATCGGAGGCTTCGCCGTTTCCACGACGGGAAGTTACTGCAACGTGGTGGACAGTTGGCGCTACGACCCCGCCACTGACGCCTGGCAACGGCTGCGCGACCTGCCCATCTCCGGATCCGGCACCAGCGCGGGACGCCTCCTTTACAAGGACCGGTACATGCTACTGCCCTGCGGGTATCAATACGAATCCATCATGAAACCCGACGGCAGCCTGGTCCCCAAGTACGGCGAGCCCTCCACCATCGGCAGCACTTGGGAAAATCATCCAACCCTCAAGGACACGCATTATTATAACCACTGTTTCGTCTACGACACACGCACCGACCTCTACGGTACGGCGACCTCCCTTCCCTTCGACGATGTCGCCACCATCACCGTGGTCCACGGCGACACCGCCTACATGTTCCCCGGCGAAACGGCGGGATTCCGCTGGAACGGCGAATATTTCGGCCATCATCCGGAATTTGTTCTGAAAGGCGTGATCCGGGAAAGGGCGTGGGAGGAACGCTAGAAAAAACCAGTTCCCCCCGTGGCTGCGCGGGACGCGCTTCGGCAGCGGTCTTTACAATACCACCGCCACCAGGTTGCTCGGCTTGCTTACACCCCCGGCATTCAGGGCAAACACGCAATACTCCATCTGGACGTACCGCGGCTGCTCCCCCAGCGTAATCTCCCGATCGAGGACCGTGGCAATCTGCTCCCACGCGCCAAAGTCCTCCCCGGCTTTTCCCGCTCGTTCCCAAATTTCCTCTGGTTCCCGCTACTTTGAAAATTGGTACCCATTTCCCAAGAAAAAGTGGGACTTCCATAAAAGGTATATGTCAAGTGGCAGAGCGTGCGATCTGCCAATTGACATATACCTTTTATGGAAGTCCCATTTTTTTGTAAAGCGCCTGGGAAGGCGCTTCTGCATTCCCGCCATTCCTTACGTGCGGATTTAGGTGTTTCCGAAACCTATTGCGGGCGTCATCCGGGTTGGACTACAATGCTGGCAGAGTCGGAACACTCCGTCCGTTTTGAAAAGACCAAGGATGCAGGCATCACGTCGTAAGCCCATCCGGTCTCTCCTGTCTGAACAGGGCACGAGGCTGGGAAAAGACTACGTGATGACGCCATCTCCCGGAATTCGTTCTGATAAGCGCCCTCCGGGACACGACCCGGGAGCGACACTGGAAGGAAACCAACGCAATGTTCAACAGGCATGCGCACACCAAAACGTGTGCGCGAATTGTCTTTCCCGCCCTTGTCGTGTGGTGGGTTGTTCTTCTGGCAGTAACCATTCCGGGAAATGCGCCCGCGTTGCTGTACCGCACGCCTGAGGGCACGCTGAAGGACAACTGTGTCGTCTGGCATGACGGCGCCTTCTACTTGTTTGCCATGTATCGGCGGGAAGAAAAACCGCGGGACCAGGACCAGTGGCGTCATGTCTGGCTGGCCACCTCGACCGACGGGGTGCATTGGAAGGATGTCGGACCGGTTATCCAGGATGCGCCCTTTGGCATTTACGCCATGCGCGTGTGGAAAGCGGGCGACCGCTTCCTGATGAACCACGGGAGTTTCACGGGCGAGGCCCAGGATGTGTTGCGCCTGTGGGAATCGCGCGATCTCGTCCATTGGAACTACCTGGGCCCGGAATATGACATCCGCCGGCCCGACGGCCGGCGGATCGATCACATGGACGTGATCCCGGTGGAAGAGGCGGGAAAGACCGTTTATTACGGCTACGCCGTGGGCGGGATACTGCGTTCCGAAGACGGATTGAAGTGGACCTGGCTCGGCGAACTCCCGCTGACGGACAATATTCCTATTCGCGTGGTGCAGGAACCGGGGGGATGCCAGCGCATCGGCGACACATACTACCTGCTCGTCGGCGGATTCTATCCGGGCAGTTTTGAATACGCCACCGCCACCTACATTTCGGAAACGCCCGCCGGGCCTTTCCGGCCCGACTATCCGGCATTTCGCTTGAACGGCTACTCGGGACGGGAACTCGTCGCGCTTTGGGCGGGATATTGCCGGTTGCCCGACGCCGTGCTCCTGTCCAACTACATGCTCGACCCGGGCGGCCGCTTCTGGTGGCACGCACCGCTGAAACGCGCCGTGGTGGACGATGCGGGCCATCTCCGCATGGGATACTGGGATGGAAACGACGCGCTGAAAGGCGCCGCGTTACCCTGCGAAACCGGGCCGGTTCAACTGGCGTCCTCTTGTTCGGACTGCGATGTGGCCGTTGACGACGCGCAAATAACGATCGCGGCCCCACCGCGACCCCACGTCCGCTGGATTACCCCCGGTAAGCCCAACATCGCCCACGCCTTCCTCGATACGGTCTTAGATTTCGACAAGGGATGCATCGTGGAAGGCACCCTGAAGGTTACGGCGAAAGACAGCATTGCCTTTCCCGCCGCCGGAATCTGCCTGGAACAGCCCGACGAGACGGCAACGGCCATCCTGTTCGGGACCTGGGGTCAAACGGAGATCGGTACGGTGCACTGGCCGGAAGAACCCAAACTGGACGTGGCGGACACTACGGGTGTCGGCTGTGCTCCACCAGCGGGCATGCCCGTCGGCGAGCCCTGCACATTTCGGCTGCTGATTCGGAAAGGGATCTTTGAGATTTATCTGAATGACCTGCTTGTCCAGACTTTTGCTTCTGAAAATCTCACCGGCCGCATCGGCTTTTTGGTACAGGACGGGCAGGGTGTATTCAATATCCCCAGCGCCTGGAAAATGGATCTGCCGTGAATAACCGCGCGCAAGGGGTACCTGTAATCGGCTCCCATCCGCGTATGCGTAACCTGGACAGCACGTTCGTTTCTCCGCAATGGTTTCCGCGTATAAACCATGCCATGTGATGCAGCGGATGCATCTTACCGGCTTTACGTGGTACGCTTATGTTCCCGGCATTTTTAAATCAGGAGAATCCCCATGCAAAATATCTCAACAAGCATGAACAGGCGTGTTTTTTTGAAATCATGCGCAGCCATGGCGGGTCCGCTGTTGACGGCAAACTCCTTCGCCGCCACAGCATCCGGGGATGGCCCGCCGCAGAAACAGGCTGTATGGTCCCCCGTGGGCGTTTTTCCCTCCTACCAAGATGAAAAGACCGGTACGCGGATATTCAATCTTACGCCGGGAGGTGGCGAAAATCAGATCATTTACCAGACCCATCCCATGTGGACGCGAAACATGGAGCATCTTGTGTTCCATTCTCAGCAGGAGGGACACGGCGGCCCGTGGATGCTTGAAATGAAAAGCGGTAAGACTCGCCCGGTTCCCGTGGAATCCTACGCTACGGGAACGATGACCTGGAAAAATAATGCGTTGTATTACGTTGCCGACAGGACCTTGTATGTGCTTGACCTTATCCAGGCTTTTCATGGCGAAGGAAAACCAGAACAGGTCGGCAGGCTTCCCGACGCCTGCCTCAGCATTTCGGGAACGGTCACGGTAGACGCGGACGTGTCCGCCTTTTACTTTGGCGGCGTCCTTCGTGAAAATGAGGCCTGGGGTGTGTTTGCCATCGATCTTAAGACGGGGGAGGGGCGCATGCTGGCGGAAACGGATTTCCAGGTAGGCCATTTCCAGGCGAATCCTTTTACTCCCGGATCGCTGATGTTTTGCCAGGAAACCGGGGGCGATGCAGACCAACGCATCTGGCACATGAACATAAACCGGCCCGAACCGGCGCCATTGTACAAAGAAACCTACGGAGAATGGGTGACCCACGAAGTCTGGTGGAGCGCCGACCGTATCATCTTCACCCTCTGGCCGTATGATGATGCCCACAAGGGACTGCCCCACGGGGTGGCGACGGCGGACATTCATACCGGTCCTGAAGGCACAATGAAAATCCTGTCGCAATATCCGGCCTGGCACACCCACGGCAGCCCGGACTGCCTGTGGGCGCTGGGCGATGATTTTGAACGCAATCTCTGGTTGATCCGGGTTGCCTCTGGAGAACGGAAATTGCTGATGCAGGGCTATAACACGGGCAAGTGGAACACCCATCCCCACGCTTCCTTTACGCCGGACAGCGGCGGTATTGTCCTGAATGCCAGCAAAAACGATGCAGCCGAAATCTTTTACATACCGCTGCCCGCATGGGAGACGCTGCCATGACGAACACATCCCCGAAAATTATCGGCATCGAAATCGGCGGCACCAAGCTTCAAGTGGCGCTAGGCACCGCCGAAGGAAGTATCCTGGACCGGCGCCGTGGCTCCGTGGACCGCGAGAAGGGAGCGGCGGGGATTCTGGAATGGACCGCTTCCGAGGCGCGCCGCTTTTTTGAAGACAGCAACGTTGCGGCCATCGGTATCGGTTTCGGCGGGCCCGTAGATTCGGAAACGGGACAGGCCTTGGTCTCCCACCAGATTGAAGGCTGGAATAATCTGCCCATCCGGCATTGGTTCCAGGAACGCTTCCACGTGCCGGTGGTGGTCGCCAATGACGCCAATGCGGCTGGATGGGCGGAGTAGGGCCTGGGGGCGGGAAAAGGCACCCGCCAGTTCATGTATATGAACATCGGCAGCGGCATCGGCGGCGCCCTGATAATCGATAGCGCCTTGTATGACGGGCAGGGCCGGGGCGCCTGCGAGCTCGGCCATACCTGGGTGCCAGACTGGACGGTACCGGCACCGGGCGCTGTGGATAAGTTGGAAAACCTGTGCTCAGGCTGGGCCATCGAACGGCACCTGCATGCCCGGACGGACCTGGGCCAGGACACTGTCCTGTACCGTTTGTGCGAAGGCCATCCGCAACGGTTGACCTGCGCGCTTCTGGCCGAAGCGGCCCGGCAGGAAGACCCTCAGGCGCTTGCCGAAATCGACGCTATCGCCCGTACACTGGGAATCGCCTTGGGCAATGCGGTCACCTTGTTTCATCCACAGCGCATCGCCCTGGGCGGCGGGGTATCGCTGATGGGGGAGGTACTGCTGCATCCCTTAAGGGAGAACCTCAGATTGCGCGCATTTGGGCCTTATCGGGATACCGTTCATCTGACCCCTTGCGCACTGGGCGAGGATGTGGTTGTGGTGGGGGCCTTGTTGCTGGCCGGAAAACAGGGGGTATAGCTCTGGTCCATCGGGTACGGTTACCATCACGGATTCGATATCACTGCTGTCCAAATTAGGACAGACTTGAGATTAACACCCGCATAGAATAAGGCTTTTCA
>MTKZ01015091.1_pt1 | contig 16271 bp, 14 predicted proteins | sample 1042781 | NCBI WGS metagenome assembly MTKZ01 (sample SAMN06212207, study PRJNA360539) | anaerobic digester metagenome | biome: Wastewater treatment plant; material: sludge; isolation source: anaerobic digester fed with sludge from wastewater treatment plant | place: Denmark: WWTP Viborg ...
AGAATAAAACCGTGGTGTTGATTGATGATGTATTATTCACTGGCCGCACTATCAAAGCTGCGTTGGATGTTTTGCTTGACTATGGCCGTCCCGCTAAAGTGGAGTTATGTGTGCTGGTGGATAGAAAAGAGCACCGACAGTTTCCCATTCAGGCTGATTATGTGGGAGTAACGGTAGAAACAAATAAAACAGATAAAGTAAAACTGGTGAACAAGGAAGTGGTGTTAATCAGCCAGTAACAATTTATTTATATTAACCTGTTGGTCTGCAGACTGTAAAATCTGTGTAATCCACTGCTGACCGGAAAAATAAATTTCACATGTAGTCGGGCAGGTGTGGGTAAAACCTTTAACTTCGATCTTTAATGCAACTATCCACTCGAAATCTGCTTGGCATTAAAGATTTAACCAAAGAAGATATTTCACTTATTCTGTCAACTGCAGAGCAATTCAAAGAAGTTTTACAACGTCCTGTTAAGAAAGTGCCCTCTTTAAGAGATGTCACCATCGTAAATCTTTTCTACGAAAATTCTACCCGGACAAGATTCTCTTTTGAACTGGCTGAAAAAAGACTAAGTGCCGACACGATCAATTTTGCGGCATCTACATCATCTGCCGCAAAAGGAGAAACATTACTTGATACGGTTAATAATATTCTGTCCATGAAGGTTGATATGGTGGTGATGCGGCACAGTGCCAGCGGTGCACCGCATTTCCTGGCACAGCATATACCTGCTGCCATTATCAATGCAGGTGATGGCATCAATGAACATCCCACACAAGGGTTGCTGGATGCTTTTTCTATCAAAGAAAGTACTGGAACATTAGAAGGACGAAAAGTGGCTATCATCGGCGACATCATGCACAGCCGGGTGGCACAGAGTAATATTTATTTGCTGAAAAAAATGGGGGCCGAAGTAACGGTTTGCGGACCACCCACATTGATTCCAAAATATATTAGCGAAGCATTGGGTGTAAATGTTTCTTATAATTTAAAAGAAACACTGGAGTGGTGCGATGTGGCGAATGTATTACGTATACAGTTAGAAAGGCAAAACCAGGTTCTATTTTCTTCACTTCGGGAATATAGTTTGGCTTACGGCATCAATAGAACTTTGCTTGACAGTCTGCATAAAGAAATTGTAATCATGCATCCAGGCCCAATCAACAGGGGCGTTGAGCTGGATAGTGATGTGGCTGACTCTAAACAATCCATTATCTTGCAGCAGGTAGAAAATGGTGTAGCTGTACGGATGGCTGTACTTTATCTTCTGTCAAGTAGAAAGAGCAGTTGACCCACCTTCTTTAAGAACGAATAGTCCTGAATTTTCCGGGTTCCTGCATTCCAATTATTTGCTTTTATTAGTAATAAAAGCTATTTTCATTTTCCCTATAAAGACATACTATATCCTTACCTGGTAAGCATTAAATTTAACAGTAGTGAAAAATATACTGACCTTATTTTTTTTTGCCGGGTATTCAATTTACTGCCATTCCCAATACTCAGGTGCAGGAAGCAGCGGGTTTGGTTTTACAGTTTTATCTAAAGTATCTATCACAGATGCAGCTGCGTTTATTGGCAACAATGATGACGGTTTTGTTTTTGCTGTTATACCAAAGGGAGTTGTCACAGATGCTACTGCTTTTAAAGGTAGCAACGACGATGGGTTTGACCAGACTCCTTTGCCTAAAACAATTATTACAGATATAATTGCATTTACAGGTGGCAATGAGGATGGGTTCTCTTCTGCTTTATTGCAGAAATCGGTGATTACTGACCAGGCTGCTTTTGCCGGGAGCAATGACGATGGATTTAGCCATGTTTTATTGACAAGATCAGGTATTACAGACCCAATTGTGTTTACCGGCGGTAATGATGATGGNNAAAACAGATTATAACAGATACCTCTGCTTTCAAAGGCAGCGGCAACGATGGGTTTGTTCTTACGCTTTTACAGCGACTGCTGATCACTGATGTTAATGCCTTCATGGGGGGCGATGATGACGGCTTTACATTGACAGTATTACCAAGGGCCAATATTACTGATATACTGGCCTTTCGTGGTAACAGCGATGATGGTTTCGCCGTTCTGAAACTTAATAAAACTATTATTACTGATGTAACTGTTTTTTACGGAGGGAATGGCAGAGGTGAAACAATGGTAGATGTTGAAAGAAACAATTGTGGCCAGCCAGGTGTTGCTTCAATCTGGAACGGCAGCATAAGTAACTCATGGGATAACCCCAATAATTGGGATTGTGGAAATATACCAACTGTTGGCAGCAATGTTTTAATACCATCCGGGTTATCATTGTACCCGACTGTATATATCCATACAGAGATAAAATCTTTGACACTATTGCCAGGCAGTGCTGTAACAATATTGCCCGGTGTGATATTGAAACTAAACGGACAATAACAATAATCAAAAAACAACCATCATATGAAAAGAAACATTTTTATTACATTACTCTGTTTATTTACAACAGCAGCGTATTCAAACAACATACAGATTACGAATGTCAGCGTTCAATCTGCAACAAACACTATTCAGTTCACTGTTAGCTGGGATAATAGTTGGCGTAGTTCTACTTTAAATAATTGGGATGCAGCCTGGGTTTTTCTTAAATATTATAACCCGCTGGCATTAGAGTGGCAATCCCTGTATTTCACAAATACTGGTAACGTTATACCTTCCGGCTATAGCGCTGATATGGGGGCCACATCAGGTCTTAATGTAGGTGCATTTTTATATCGTTCCTCACCGGGTAGCGGGACAAGTACCATTACGGATATTCAACTTGGTATTCCTTCACAACAGGCCATTGGCATTTATGATATAAAGGTATTTGCTGTTGAAATGGTATATATACCCCAGGGAAGTTTTTTTGCAGGAGATGCTGCTTCGGGTAGTGGCAGATATGCTGGCAATTCTTCATTGACAACGCCGGGTTATGTAAATACAATGGCAAATGCACCTTCTGTATACGACCCACTTGCAGGGGCAGGAATATTTTTGAACTCTTTGACATCTGGTTTTCCAAACGGCTATAACGCTTTTTATTGTATGAAGTATGAATTGAGCCAGGGGGGGTACAGAGATTTTTTAAACTGCCTTACATATACGCAACAGGCAATTCATATACGTAATACTACAACACCAGCAGCAGTAACGGGTACTCCTGCACTTGTATCAACAGCCGGAACAAACCGGAGTTACATTGAAATAAAAACACCAGGGAGTGCTGACACTTCGGCACCAGCAGTGTTTGGATGTGATGCTGATGGAGATAATGTTTTTGATGAGGCTACTGATGGCGAATGGGTCGCATGTAATTATATTAATTGGCCAGGTCAGGCTGCCTATTTAGCATGGTCTGGACTAAGACCCATCACAGAACTGGAGTATGAAAAAACTTGCAGAGGTATTCAGCTACCCGTAGCAAGCGAATATGCATGGGGCACATCTTTCATAATAACGGCCCCCTATACTCTTTCTAATGCAGGCCAGAGCTCTGAGGTTCCCACTACTTTTTCACCACCGCNNACCGCCATTCGGTAATTCAAATTACATTAACTCTACTACAGGCGGACCTATGCGTAATGGCATTTTTGCAACAGCAACCAGTAACCGTGTAAGCAGTGGTGGTGGCTTTTATGGAGTAATGGAAATGAGTGGTAACCTGACAGAGAGAGTCATTTCTACTGCAACAGGGGGATTTACAGGTTCACATGGAAATGGCACCCTTACCCTCAACGGTTATGCAGCAAACGCCTCCTGGCCTGGATTTGGTGGATCCGCAATAGATGGTTTAACTATCGCCACGGGGCTAATGGACCGGGGTGGATCAGTTATTGATATCAGTACTTTTTTGAGAACCAGCTGGAGAGAATTAAGCCAGCTTTATACGATTACGGATCTGGCAAGAAATTCTTATCATAGCTGCAGAGGTGGGCGAACGGCACCTTAATTGAACGGCTGTAATAGAATGACTATGTTTGCGCCGACTGAATTTAATCTGATTATTCAATCGTTAATTGTAACTGATGCCCCGAATTTGTCTTTTCCCAGGAACATTTGACCCGGTAACACTGGGTCATGTGGATATAATCAACAGGGCATTGCCGCTGTTTGATAAGATAGTTGTTGGTATTGGTTTGAATACATCAAAAGCCCCTATGTTTTCTGATGAACAGCGGTTGCAATGGATAAAAGAAATTTATAAAGATGAAGACAGGGTAGAGGGAGCAGTGTATGAAGGCTTGACGATTGATTTTTGCCGTAAAATCGGTGCACACTTTATTTTAAGAGGAATCCGATACGTCAGTGATTTTGAATATGAGAAAACCATTGCTGATGCAAACCGGACGCTGGACAGGAGTATTGAAACCGTTTTTCTGACCGGCGAGCCAAAATATACTTCTGTGGCTTCTACGATTGTAAGAGATATAATCAGGAACCATGGTGATGCCAGTCATTTCCTTCCTGAAGTAGTTTTTAAATCACTTCCTAAATAATTCAAATGAGCATTTGGTTCGATAAAGGGCTGACTATTGAAAACTTTCATCAGCCCAACCAGGGTACTTTGAGTGAACACCTGGGGATAGAGTGGACAGAGCTGGGAGATAATTTTTTGAAAGCAAAAATGCCTGTAGATCATCGAACCAGGCAGCCATATGGTTTACTGCATGGAGGAGCATCTTGTGTACTTGCAGAAACAATCGGCAGTTTTGCATCGGCCATGGTGATCGATCCTGCCAGGTTTCAATGTGTAGGATTGGAAATAAATGCCAATCATGTACATAGTGCTACAGATGGTTATGTAACCGGAGTTGCTACTCCTTTGCATCTTGGAAAAGCTACACATGTATGGGATATAAAAATTTATAATGATAACGGAAAGATGGTTTGTGTAAGCAGGCTTACGCTGGCTATTATTGAAAAGAGGGATTTCAAAACGCCCCGGTCTTTATAGACATCGCTTACTTTGTAAATTCTTTTATAACATCGATTACAGAGGGGTAACATTCTAGAAAAAGACTTTGGGCTTCTTTATTGGTCACCCATTTTATTTCATGAATACCTTCTTCTGTCTGCGGAACCAGGTTCTGCTCACCACTTACTTTCATATTGTACCAATGTGATTCTTTCAGTATAAACCTGGCCCCTTCATGGTAAGTGTNNAGAGGGGATAATAATTTCACTTGCTGCAATCCTGTTTCTTCTTCCACTTCTCTGACTGCACATTCTTCCAGTGTTTCTCCTTTATCTAACTTTCCTTTTGGCAGATCCCATTTTCCCCTGCGGAATATCATTAATATTTTTTTCTTTTCATTCAGCACTAATCCTCCGGCAGCTATGACTATGGTAAACTTCTTGTAAAACGCTTTTTTCAATTCCCCCAGGTCAGGGTGATAAAACACTCCGGCATGAATTTCCGGCTGCTCCATTTCATGTATCATGGATTTTACAGTATGATTATTCAATTCGTCAATAAAGACAGCATCATCATGATGAACATAAGGTTGTAATGTTTCATCAACAGCGTCACATAAAAAAAGCGGTTTATCCCCGAAGTAAATTTTTATGTACATATTATAAGATTTGGGTTGTTGACTGCGGGCTAAGGAAGGAAGTTACGAATATATGTCTCGTAACCCTTAGCACAAGGATCATTGCTTTTTTTTATCTTCGCTGCTATGACAGACGCCAAAGCCGTTGCTGAAAAACTCCTTCAGGTTAATGCTATTAAATTAAATCCCGAACAGCCCTTTACCTGGGCCAGTGGGTGGAAGAGCCCGATATATTGTGATAACAGAAAAGTGCTTTCATTCCCTTTTATCCGTGATTTTATCAAATCGGAAATGTGCAATGTAATTTTTGAAAAATTTCCTGACGCTGAGCTCCTCGCCGGGGTAGCTACGGCGGGCATTGCCTGGGGAGCTATGGCGGCCGATCAATTGAAGCTGCCTTACATATATGTGCGCCCAAAACCAAAGGAGCATGGGCTGGGTAACCAGATAGAAGGGTTTTATGAGAAAGGGCAAAAGGTGGTGGTAATAGAAGATCTTGTTTCCACAGGCAAGAGCAGCTTGCAGGTAGTTGATGTGCTGAAAAAACAAGGCCTGGAGGTAGTAGGGATGGTCTCTATTTTTACCTATGGTTTTGTGGCTGCAACGGAAGGGTTTCAAAAAGCATCTTTGATCTATTATTCCCTGACAGACTATCCAACTTTAATTGAATCGGCTGTAGAGAAAGGAATGGTATCTGCAGAACAACAAGAAGTTTTGTTAAAGTGGAGAGATGATCCGGCCAAATGGACAGGTGTTTTGTAATTTACTTACCAAATTATTAGTTGATGAAACCATTTCTTATTTCAGCACTGGCAATTATTATTTCTACCGCTTCTTTTTCCCAGGTAAAGCCAATCCGTGTTGATACGATAAAAACACCCAATGCACTTTGCGAGAATTGCAAAAAAAGGATAGAAGCTTATGTAAAACCGTATGATGGGATACTGGAGATCACAGTGAACTATCGTAAGGCAGAAACAAAAGTAAAATACCTAACTGACAGAATAAATATCGAAGAGATCAAGGCATATATCGCCAATTGCGGATATGATGCAGGAGATGTACCCGCTGCCGAAGATGCGTATGAAAGGTTACCTAAAACCTGTAAAAAGTTTGAAGACGGTGGAGGGCATCCCAAGCCAAAAGTTCCGGTTCCTGCGCAATAATTTTTTTCAACAGGTCGCAAAAGCGTTCCTGAGCTAGTATTCTTTAAGCCTTAGCGCCCCTGCCTGCCGGCAGGCAGGTTTGCGATACACCGTTCATTTCATCAGCTTCTCCAGGGTTTGCTTTCCCTCGTACCGGATAGGGTAATTGATAAAGACCGGCCCTTTTCCAACCCGAGCTTTACCTTCTACTTTTATTGTTACTTCTTTCGCCAAAAGGGCAACCAATGAGTTTTTAAGTATTTTGTTCATATCAAGCTGCAGTTTTACCGGTAGCCAGAAATCACCGTTTGCAGGGACCTGGATCATGGTGTCGATAGTAAAGTGTCCCAAGGAATTTTCTTCCATCCAGGCGTCGCCTTCAGCACTTTTTAATTTTAGGCGGGCATTATTGGGGTTAAAATAATGGAGGTCGAGAAAAAGAATAGATTCCTTCAGCCCAACCTTGCTCATCCTGACATTCTCAATCCCCCTGAAATCTGGTTGCTTGATCTGCCCGCAGGAGAATAAAAAAAAGGCTGGAAAAATGAGGAGAAGGAAGGGGAGAGTGTGATTTTTCATGAATATAAATTAATACCTGCAAAATAGGGGAAAGGTGGCTTTGGGTGTCGTTAAAAAATTCACCTTATGTTTTATTATCTACTAATCTGGTTAGTTTTTTACCATATTGGACTATAGTGAAAAAAATGGTAAACTATAAGGTGAAATGATATTTATTTAATTAATTGTTTATTAATTGAATATAAACTATTACTTAAAATTTAAAATTCAAATATTTGAACCAATATTTTAATCATTTGTCGTTTATATTTTAAAGCTAAACACTTACAAATATAAATATCTAATGTATTGATATTCAATCTATATTTGAATTATTATTTGTATTTACTTGAAATGAAAAAATAAACAATAGTTTTTTATAATATCAGTAAGAGTAAATTAAACGATTATGGGGCCATTTGTTCCGTTTTTATGAATTATTTGGAAATTATAAATTCCGAACTCGATGTAACTCTTTATTAATTTTAGCATCTGCGAATTTTCCGGCAGTTAACAAATTATCCTGTCTACAGGTAAATGCTTATCAAATCCAATTTGTTTTTACTAAATTCGTCTCCTCTTTCTTCACTTTCAGGACTTAGGATTCAATGAGAAAACTTTACTTATTAAGTACCCTTGTATTTACAATACTTTTCGGGAGTAATTTGTCTGCCCAGGATTTTTCCAATAAAGGGAAAGATTTTTGGGTGGCTTATGGATATCACCAGGTTATGACTCCAGGTGGGGGGCCGCAGGAAATGGTATTATATTTTGCTGCTGAACAAACCGCAAATGTAGTGGTAACCATCCCCGGGCTTGGGTATACAGCAAACTATACTGTTCCCGCCAATTCAGTTATAACTTCAGCTCCCATTCCAAAAAATGGTCTTCAGGATGCCCGCCTAACTGCAGAATCAACAACACCAGAAAATAAAGGAATTCATATTACCAGTGACAGGCCAATAGTTGCCTATGCTCACATTTATAATAGTAGTGTATCCGGGGCGTCTATACTTTTTCCAACTAATACTCTTGGAAAAGAATATTATTCAATAAATTTTACCAATACTTCAAATACCAATAATTCGAATTGTTGGGCTTATGTTATTGCGGCCGATACCATTACTACAACTGTTGAAATTACTCCTAGTGCAAACACAATCAACCATCCAGCGGGAACTCCTTTTACCATTACGCTTACGCAGGGACAAGTTTATAATCTGATGGGGCAACTTACCACTTCGGCTAATCCATTCCAGGGAGTAGACTTAACGGGAACGAAAATAAAAAGCGTAGCTTCTGCATCAGGGGCTTGTAAAAGAATAGCTGTTTTTTCAGGGAGTGNNGTTTTTTCAGGGAGTGGTAGAATAAGCATATCCTGTAATGCTGGTTCATCTTCTTCTGATAATTATATGGTACAGGCCTTTCCAAGTACGGCCTGGGGAAAGAAATTTCTGACTGTTCCTGCAGCAGGCAACCAGAGTTTTAATTTATACAGAGTTTGTGTTTCTGACCCTACTGCTGTAGTCAGGATAAATGGAGCTGTAACAGGTTTGCCATTGCAAAACGGATTCTATTATCAAATTGCTCAAACGAATCAGCCTCAAATTATTGAATCTGATAAACCAATAACAGTTGCTCAATATTTTTCATCCCAGGGTTCTTGCGGTAATGGTAACCCCGGAGATCCGGAAGTCATCTATTTAAGTCCCGTCGAACAAAATATAAATAAAGTTCTTTGGAATGCAACACCCAATTTTGCAATTTTAACACACAGTTTTAATGTTGTCATACCCAACTCGCGTACAGCAATTTCCTCTTTCAGGTTAAGAAATGGGGCTGGGGTAGTTCAGCCAATCGGTGCTTTTACAACGCATCCTCAGGCACCAGGCTATTCTTATTTAAGACAAGGCTTGCCTTCTTCCGGAGTTTATTCTATAGAATCAGATTCAGGGTTTAATGCAATAGCTTATGGATTTGGGAATGCAGAATCATACGGTTATAATGCCGGTACCAACATAAAAGACATATTTCAGTATGTCACGGTTCAGAACCAATATGGCACTGTCAATTTTCCGGCAACCTGTAGGAATACTCCTTTCTATTTCTCAATGACTTTTCCTTACCAGCCCACAAGTATTTTGTGGCAGTTCAACGGTTTATTCCCCGATTTCAATATGCCCGACCCAAGCCTTTACTTTATCGGAACAATAGTAGTAGGTGGAAAAACGCTTTATCAATACAGAATACCAACGCCTTATTCAATTCCAACTGCCGGCACTTATCCCATAAAGGTGATAGCAACCAATCCAACACCTGATGGTTGCGGAGGCACACAGGAAATTGAGTATGATGTTCAGGTATTCAATAATCCAGTCGCTGATTTTGTTGCTAATAATGTCTGTTTTCCAGATCCAGTTCAATTCACAGATAATTCTAACACGGATGGCCGGCCTGTTATAAGCAGGCATTGGAATTTTGGGGATGCTGCTACCAGCGGTATTAATAACCCTACTCATGCATACGCCGCACCAGGTACATATACAGTTAAGTATTCATTAATCACTGATATTGGTTGCATAGCAGATACTGTTGCACATGATGTTACTATTTCGCCTCTGCCTACTGCAGCTATCGCAGGTAACAACCAGGTCTGTTTGAATGCACCCTCACCAAATGTTACATTTACCGGTGTTGTAGGAACGGCTCCTTATACTTTTACCTACAATATTAATGGCGGACCTAACCAGGTAGTTACTACAACCGTCGGTAATTCTGTGACAGTAGCTGCGCCAACAGGCGTTGCAGGAACATTTGTTTATAATTTAGTAAGTGTGGCAGATGCCAGTCCGGCAATTTGCAGCCAGGCACAAACAGGCTCCGTTACTATTGTTGTCAATCCTTTACCAACTGCATCTGTTGCAGGAACAACAGCTGTTTGTATAAATTCGCCTTCGCCAAACGTTACGTTCACTGGTGCTGTTGGAACTGCTCCTTATACTTTTACATATAATATTAATGGCGGTCCCAATCAATTTATTACTACATCCGTTGGTAGCTCTGTAACTATAGCTGCGCCTACGGGGGTAGCGGGAACATTTGTTTACAATCTTGTAAGTGTGCAGGATGCCACATCAACATTATGTAACCAGGCACAGACCGGCGCAGCCACTATTACAATTAATCCGGATGCCGCTATCTCTTTAACTGCTGGTTCTAATACACAATCATTGTGTATCAATACACCAATTATTACGATCAGTTATACTATAACCGGCGGAGGAACCGGGGGAACTGTTTCAGGATTGCCTCCCGGAGTAACCGGCTCGTATAGCGGAGGTGTGTTTACAATAACGGGTACGCCTACTGCAACAGGAACATTTAATTATACAGTAAACACTACAGGCACTTGTTTGCAAACATCTGCTACTGGTACCATAACCGTTAACCCTGATGCTACCATTTCGCTTTCATCTCCTGCAGCAACAACAAACCAGACTTTGTGCATAAATGTTGCAATAGCTAATATTACCTATGCAATTGGAGGCGGTGGAACAGGTGGTAATGTTACGGGCTTACCACTCGGAGTAAATGGTGTGTATAGTGCTGGTGTATTAACGATCAGCGGCAGTCCAACCACAATAGGCACCTATAATTATACAGTAAATACAACTGGTACTTGTTTACAAGCAAATGCATCTGGTACAATTACAGTAAATCCAGATGCTGATATCGTTCTGACTTCTGTAGCGGGTACTACTAACCAGGAACTTTGTATTAATAGCTCTATTACTAATATCAGTTATACAATTTCCGGAGGTGGCACAGGAGGAACTGTAAGTGGATTGCCTGCTGGAGTAACAGGTGTTTTTAGCGGAGGTATATTCACTATCAGCGGCACACCAACTGTGTCGGGTACTTTTAATTATACGGTTACTACAACAGGAACCTGTATACAAAAAACTGCCACCGGAACAATATTGGTAAACCCACTCCCTACTCCAAATTTTAGCGTAACTGCACCAACCTGTGAAACTAAAGTTCTAACCTTTACTGATTTATCCACTCCGAATGCCGGTGCACTTAATGGATGGACATGGAACTTTGGCGATGCAGGAACTTCTACATTGCAAAATCCTGTACATACATATGCTGCCGCGGGAACTTATACGGTAACTCTATCTGTAACTACTGATAAAGGTTGTGTTAGCAATCCTGTATTAACCAGAACTGTGACTGTTAGTCCGCAACCAGACCCCGGTTTTATATTACCTGAAGTTTGTCTTAGTGATACTTATGCACAGTTCACTGATACTTCTGATGTTGCTTCGGGCAGCATAGCATCCTGGCTATGGGATTTTGGTGACCCTGCCAGTGGCCCCTTAAATACTTCTACTTTACAAAATCCGCAGCACTCATATACAGCCGTTGGTAACTATACTGTTACTTTAACGGTGACCACTAATAATGGTTGCGTGGCAACAAGAGCTTCATCATTTACAGTAAATGGTGATATACCCGTTTCTAATTTTAATGCATTGAATCCGGCTACTATGTGTGCCAATGATTCAATTGCTATCCAGGATGCATCTACTGTTAACTTCGGTAGTGTAACTAAAGTGGAGATATACTGGGATAATGTAAACTTTCCGGCAGTATTTCAAACGGATGACTTTCCAACACCGGGTAAAATATACAGGCATTTGTACCCCAATTTCCAGGCTCCTTTAACAAGATCATTTAATATCCGTTACAGAGCTTATTCTGGTGCCACCTGTGTGGATGATAGGATTAAAACTATTGTAGTAAATGCGGCCCCAAAGGTTCAGTTTAATAATATGCCGGATGCCTGTCTGGATGCTGCACCATTCCAAATAACCCAGGCAAGTGAAATAGGAGCGGTGCCAGGCACTGGAGTATTCTCAGGGCCAGGTGTTAATGCTACGGGTATTTTTAATCCGGCGTTAGTTGGTCCGGGAACTTACACCATCAAATATACTTTTACTTCAACTGCAGGCGGCTGTATCGATTCACTTTCAAAAACTATTACAGTCTTAGACAGTGCCTCAGCGAGGTTCACTGTTTCGCCAATCAATTGCGAAAACAGCCTAGTTAGTTTTAATAGTACTTCATCCACTATTCCTGCTGCTTCAGGTACTATTACCGGATGGGCATGGAATTTTGGTGATCCGGCCAGTGGTGCCAACAATACATCCTCGATACAAAACCCTACACATTTATTCAGTGGGTGGGGAACTTATAATGTAACATTATCTGTTACCACCAGCAATGGTTGTCGCAGCACGGTCAGAACAATACCTGTATTTGTAAACCCTTTACCGAGGCCGGATTTCAGTTTTCCTGCCAGTGCTTGTTTGCCGTCCGCTACAATTGCTTTCAATAGTTCTGCTTCTTCTATACCTGATGGCACACAAAGTAGTTTCACCTATCTATGGGACTTTGGAGATCCGGCAAGCGGACCATTAAATACATCTACAGGTTCCAGTCCTTCTCATATTTATAATACTGCAGGGCCTTTTACTGTTACACTTCAAATTACAAGTGGTGCAGGTTGTGTAAATACGAAAACTATTATTGTCAACACTATTCACCCTCAACCAACGGGTTCGTTTACTTCTAATAAAGATGATGTGTGTGTAGGCCAAAGTTTCACTTTTACAGATAATAGTAACCCGGCAGACGGAACAACCCAGCAATGGAACTGGACAATGGGTGATGGAAATGTAAGAACAAGTTCTTCATTCAACTATACCTATGGAACTGCCGGTTCCTATGATGTAAGTTTGTTCATCACTAATAGTTTTGGTTGTCGCAGTACTACTTTCACTAAAACTGTAACGGTCAATCCATACCCGGTTGTAAATGCCGGTCCGGATTTGTTTATACTCCAGGATGGAAGTGACACGATACAACCAANNTATTAACCCAACGTATCTCTGGACACCTAACTTATATTTCCTGAGTAGTAATACCATTTTAAATCCGATTGTAAAAGGTGTTGATGATATTACCTATACATTAACGGTAACAGGAAGGGGTGGTTGTATAGCAACTGACCAGGTATTTATTAAGGTGCTGAAAGGGCCAGAGATACCCAATATCTTCAGCCCTAATGGTGATGGTATTCATGATAAATGGGAAATAAAATACCTGGATACTTATCCCGGTGGTACAGTAGAAATTTTCAACCGGTACGGTCAGTTGATATTCCGTTCGGTTGGATATGGAGTACCATGGGATGGAACAGTAAATGGAAAACAGGTACCTATTGGAACTTATTATTACATAGTGGATCCGAAAAACGGCAGAAAAATAATGTCAGGTTATGTGGATGTAATCCGTTAAGCAATGAAAAGAAAACTATTTTTAATCCCGGTGTTGTTTGTATGTGTGCAGGTGATGGGCCAGCAAAGGCCGCATTATACACAGTACATACTCAATAATTATATTTTAAACCCTGCTCTGAGTGGAATAGAAAACTATACTGATGTAAAACTCAGTGTAAGGGATTAATGGGTGGGATTAAATGGTGCTCCTAAAACAACCTACTTTTCTATCCAAGCACCCATAGGTAAAGGGGATTATCGTACGTCATCCACTTCTTTTGAAGTACCGGGTCAAAATCCAAGAGGCCGATATTATTGGGAAAACTATACTGCCGCCGAGCCGCACCATGGTATTGGAATGACGATAGTTAATGACAGAACCGGTAGTTTTAATCGCTTGCCAGCGAATGCCACTTATGCCTATCACCTGGGATTAAGCCCAACCCTTAACCTTTCAGGTGGTTTCTCGGCTGGTATTACCAATGTTACTATTGATAAGTCAAAGCAGGATTTCAGTGGCACAGGTGACCCTTATGATCCTGCTACAGGTGCAGCCATCAATGGCGAATTAAATCGCATCAGGCCTGATCTTGGGTTTGGTTTATGGTTATATTCAAAAAATTATTTTATCGGACTTTCTGCCCAGCAGATTATACCACAAAAATTATCCTTTACTGACGATGCGACTTTTATTAATAAAGGAAGATTGATACCTCATTTATTTTTTACTGCGGGTTACCGTTTTCTGGTGGGGGAAGATGTTAATCTTATTCCTTCTGTAATGTTGAAATATGTAGAAGCTTCTTCAAGGAATAGTTTTCAGCCGGAAGTTAATATGAAAATGCAATACCGTGACCTGCTTTGGTTAGGTGGCAGTTATCGTTACCAGGACGGTTACGCAGCCATGGCAGGGTTTAATCTAAGCAATACATTTAATGTTGGCTATGCTTACGACATTACAACTACTGCATTGAATACGGTAAGCAGAGGCACCCACGAATTGCTTATTGGGTTTATTATTGGAAATAAGTATAGCGAAAAATGCCCCCGTTGCTGGTAAGCTTTAGATAGGTTCCGTTATTTACAATGATGATAGTTTAAGCTTTCTATACTAATAGAGTTTGAGACTGATAAGGCAGATTATAAATGAATAATCTTTTTATTCCGGTTGACTTTCAATTCATTTAAAGCCCTTAGCACATCAGCTTTTTTCCTCTCTAATTCATGCAATGTGATATCACTATCAGGAATACCTTTCAGATTGTTTTGAGACAGTTCTTTACGGACACCATCTAATTTGCTGATCGCTTTATTGTATACCACCTGTATGCTGTCCATTCGTACCTGATTCACGGCAGCGGAAAGCCGGGTATTTATATTTTCCCAATCAATATCATCATAGGCTTGCTTCAGACTGGTTTCCCATTTTTTCCAGTCCATTTTTTTAATTTCATTTTCGTAGCTGGCTTTAATTTGTTCTTTTTCCTGTTGACTAAAAACATCAGCAATGCTCTTTTCAATTTCTTTCCATTGAATACTCTCCAGAATTTTCTTTGACGCCATCATGGCTTCCTTTACCTGCGCCTCTTCATATTTTTTTAGTTGCGGCACTACCGGGGATTCATAATTGACGTTTATGAGATAAGGGTTATTGATAGCAGATGAAATAGTGGTAGCTAATGTTGGAACTGCAACAACGTTGTTGTTATCTTTTTGCGTATGAGTATCAATTTGGGAGAGTTGTTCTATTGCTGGCAATTCTTCTGTAATGATGTGGACCGGTGGTTTTTGTTCCTCCATAAAAGCAAAGGGTGAAGAAAGGGAATCAAACGTTCCTGCATGGTTGTTATCCGCAGGCCGGGAGAACAGCAATAATGCATTGATAGCAATAACACAAATCAGCCCTGCCATAAGCCCTGCCAGTTTATTAAAGGAGATGACCGGCTTTTTTTGAACTCCCATAATTAATTCGATGCGTTGAAGCAGATCGTTTTTCTTTCCTGCAGCACCTATTGCTAATATTTTTTCAGCATGGTTGGTTTTTTCTAACATCAGTAATGCACTGGCATATTCATGCGAATCATACTGGAATTGTAATACCATTTCATCACAATTCTTTTCCCGTTCTCTTTCTACAATTTTTACAAGCGCCTTTACAAAAGGATTAAAGTAAAGGATGGTTTGGATAAAATTGATGATAAGATTTACCAGGTAATCAAGTCTTTTGATATGTGATAATTCATGCAGTATTACTGCTTCTAATTGCTGCGGTGTTAAATGATTGATTGCCGCCAGAGGAACCAGTATAACAGGTTTTAGAAAGCCAATTGTAACTGGAGAGGAAACAAACTCAGATACCCATATCTGTACTTTTTTTGTGATTCCCATTTGTGCTGACATCTTCTTCACAAACATCCGCCAATCCACATTTATTTTGGTGAGCCCATATCTGCGAATAATCTGTACATAGCGATAGTTCCTGATGAAATGCAGGAATGGCATTACCAGTAAAACAAGATACAATACTGATGCTATTGGTAAACTTTGTTGAAACCATTCATTTACATCGGTATTTCCTTCTGTACCTGTAAATGTGGATGATATGATAGTATCAATCCCTCCGTTTATATAAGCAGTAATAAATGTG
>MTKZ01016815.1_pt1 | contig 16268 bp, 14 predicted proteins | sample 1042781 | NCBI WGS metagenome assembly MTKZ01 (sample SAMN06212207, study PRJNA360539) | anaerobic digester metagenome | biome: Wastewater treatment plant; material: sludge; isolation source: anaerobic digester fed with sludge from wastewater treatment plant | place: Denmark: WWTP Viborg ...
TAAATATATTGTTAGAAATAAAAAGATAGTATCTCCAGAGGATTTCTCGATTCTTAAAACACAAGGAGATAAAGAAACGGTAACACTAATGACCTGTTGGCCACTGGGTGCCGGAATTAAAAGATTAGTGGTTGTAGCAGAAAGAATATAATTTATGTAATATATTAGTATATGGATGAGAAAAAAAAGAAATTGATAAAAATGCTTCTAATTGGATTAGGCGGATTAATCGTTCTACTGCTCGGCCTTCTTCTATTAATACCTAGGGAACCAAGAAATGTTGAACTAACATTCTGGGGATTCTGGGAAGAAGAAGACGCTATGCACCCAATTATTGAAAAATATGAAGCAGAAAATCCTGGTGTTAAAATTACCTACGCGATACAGCAACTAAGCAACTACGAATCCCTCCTTTATACTAGACTTGAACAGGCACAAAGTACAAATGAGCCAGCACCAGATATAGCAATGATTCATAATAGCTGGTTACCAAAATTTGAAAAATATCTTACCCCCTTACCCTCAACAGTGATGAGCTTACAAACATATTCAGAGGAGTTTTACCCTACCGCTTTGGAGGATTTTACTGGTAAGAAGGGAGATATATACGCCATACCACTTCAAATTGATGGCCTTATGGTTATCTACAACAAAGATTTACTAGCAAAAGCTGGATACTCTACCCCCCCTGCAGATTGGGATTCCTTTATGGACGCTGCAAAAAAAATGACCAAAACTGATAGTAGAGGGATAATAACTCAAGCAGGATTAGCAGTTGGCACAGCCGAAAATATTACTCATTCTACAGATATTCTTCTTTATTTTTTCCTTCAAAATCTAGCCCCTATAATTGGTGAAGATAAAACAGTTGTTAATTTAACCTCACCAAGAGCTGTAACAGCTTTTGAGGAGTACACCTCTTTTGCAAAAGACGAAGATGCAACATGGGCTTCATATTTGGCAAATGATGTTACACATTTTGTAAGAGGAGAGCTAGCGATGATGTTTGGAACTAGTTGGAGGGCTTTAGAAATCTTGGAGAGAACAGAGGATATAGACTTTGGATTAGCTCCACTGCCTAGATTAACCAATAATGAAGAGGCATATCTATCCTCATATTGGGGTACTAGCGTAAGTAACACATGTAGAAATAGTAAAGAGGCCTGGGAATTTGTTGAATACCTAAGTCAACCTGAACAATTAAGGAGATTGTACCAAAATGCTTCAAAGGTTAGAGCTTTCGGAGAACCTTACTCTAGAGTATCCATGAACTCGGAATTAGCCCAAAACGTATATACCTCAGCCCTTGCATATATGGCTCCATATATGAAATCTTGGCAATTTGGTGAACAAACCTTTGTAGAGAACAAATTAAAGGAGGCAATAACTACACAAAATGATGAGAATTACCAAAGCGGCGAATCCATTTTAAGAAAAGCAGAACAGGAAATTAATTTACAACTTGCAGTAAGTAATAAATAACAAGTAATATATAGGAATGAATCGTACACATGCCCCAATAAAAAGAAAGCAAAAAAGTATATTACTTACTTTCCTTTTAATACTTACCTTACCAATATTCATTTTTACTCTCTTAGAAAATAGAAGCTTCGATTTTAGAAACAAAGCATTTGAAGAAATTGAATTAAGTAATCTCAACCCCTGTATCATTACATTTCCTAATGTTAATCCATATACCATACAAGTAAACAGTACAGTAAGAATACAAGTAGATGGAATTTCAGAAAACTCAACAATCAAAGAATTAACCATTACAGATGGTTCTAGTAACATACTGTTTACTAAGTCATATGAGGATAAAATAGTTAATAGGGTTTCAGAATCTTTTCCTTACACTCCACTTGTAGCAAGAGCATATAATCTTTCGGGCAACATGAAAGATATTGCCGGAAATACATTCTCCTGTGTAATTAGTAGTCCATATGATATCAAAGGAGTAAAAGCAATCTCTTTGAACTCAAAACCTGAATTTTTAACATCTCCAAGAGACTCTATACCTTCTCAAAGTATTCAGGTCGGAGATACATATGAGTATACACTTGAGGCAAAAGATGTAGATCAAGATACCATTAATTACATATATTCTTTTACAAAAGGTGAGGAGTGGCTTGAGTCCACAATTATTGATGATGGAGCAGATGGTATGTTAACTATAAAGTTTAGAGGATCTACTAAAAAAGCAGGTAGCTATCTTGCCAATGTCTTTATCCATGATGGGTATAGCAAGCATCTCTCTTCGCAGTCATGGGTAATTAGCGTAAGTAACAAAGAGAATGATAATCCTACAGTAACAATAATAGATCCAAGCTATTCAATAGTAATTAATGAGCAAGGTACTGTTCCTTTGAAATGGGAAGTCGAAGATAAGAATCAAATAATTAGATATGAAATATATATATCCCAGAATCCAGTAAACGAAACAACTTGGGAGCCAATAGACACAAATGTACCTGGTACACAAACCAATTACACGGTAGATTTAAACAATAAGGAGGATGGAGCNNGATATCTCAGAGGAGATATTAATTTCTAGAAATACAGAGAGTCCAGAAAAACCAGATGACAATGTAGAACTTCCAGAACCACAGATAATTAATATGTCCCCTACTAGTAAAGATGAGGTTAAAAACAATATCCCTACAATTAAAGCTTCTCTAATAGCTTCGGAAGGAGCAGTAGTGCAGGACTCTTCAATAATATTTAAACTTGATGATAGAGATGTCACAGATGAGATTAAGATAAATGAAGTAGAAGAGAATCAACATACTGTAATATATATCCCCTCAAGTGGTTTAACCAACGGAGTACACAAGGTTTCAATTTACTTTGAAGATTCAAATGGAGGAGAAAGGGAAGTTGAATGGACTTTTTCAATTGGTGATGAGAGCGCAAGTTCTGATTCTGATGCTTTTAATATCTTGGGATTGGAGATTCCAAAGAGAACTCTTTACATAGTTTTTGGAGGAATTGCTTTAATAGCCTTAGCAATAATTGTACCTCTACTTCTTCCTCTAATATGGAAAGACACTTCAAAAGAGGTCTCAAAAAATACAATACTTCCTGACTCAATTCCTCCTACAACTGAGATTCCAGTAATACCAATATCATCTCCAGCGAACAAATTAACCCAAGAGAAGTTCTTAGCTCCTGAACCAGATGTTACAAATATTGAGCCTAAAAACGAAGTAGTTGCTACAACTTCACCTGTAGCTATAGATGCAAAAGAGACAGAAGAGCCTAAAGAAGAAATCACCGTTGTAGATACCTCTGGTCAAACTACGGTTGAGGGAATTACTCCAATGTTTGAAGATTCTCAACCAGAACCAGATTTAGAGAATCTGTATGACCAACTTAAAGAGTTAGAAGAAAAAGAAAATAATAAACAAAAAGATACTACTTCTTAACCCCTTTTGATATAATCTTGAGTATGAGACACCTTAAATACAAGGAGTTAAGAGATGAATATTTAGGTTTTTTTGAGAATAAAAATCACATTCAAATACCTAGCGCCCCATTAATACCAGAAGATGATCCTTCTGTTCTTTTTGTTAACGCTGGAATGTTTCCCTTGGTCCCTTTTCTAAAAGGCGAAAAACACCCCCTTGGGGATATGCTTACTAATTCACAAAGATGCCTTCGAACAAATGACATAGATGAAGTGGGAGACCCATTTCATTGTACCACCTTTGAAATGTTAGGTAATTGGTCTCTAAATAGATATTTCAAGAAAGAAGCCATTGAGATGACGGCACAGTTTTTTATTGAAGTTTTAGGAATTGATATTTCAAAAATATATGTATCAGTTTTTAAGGGAGAAGATGGTATTCCTAAAGACACAGTATCAATTGAAACATGGAAGGAGATATTTAATAAATATGGAATTAAAGCAAAGATAGGAGAAAATGAAAGAATACAAGAATTTGGAAAAGATAGTAACTGGTGGGGACAACCAACTGGAGGACCGTGCGGACCAGATAGTGAAATATTCTATGACTCCGGAAAGCAACCCTGTGGAAAGAATTGTAATATTAATTGTAACTGTGGGAAATACTTAGAACTTGGTAACAATGTATTTATGGAGTATCTTTTTGAGAATGGGGTATACCTACCACTTGGAAGACACAATGTAGATTTTGGGGGAGGGCTTGAAAGATTAACCACTATTAGTCAACAGGTATCATCTGTTTTTGATATAGATATATACAAACCGATATTAGATAAGGTAAAGGAAATCTCAAAAAATCAAAATATTAAATCTCAAAGAATAATAGTAGACCATATTAAAGCCTCTACTCTCTTGATAATGGATGGCGTATTACCTTCTAATACAATGCAGGGATATATACTTAGAAGACTGCTTCGAAGAGCTATAAGACATGGGCGGATACTTGGAATTGAAGGCCTTTTTACAAAACAAATCGCAGAGATCTGTATTAATCAATTTAATGAGATATATCCAAAATTAGGAAGTACAAAAGATGAGATTTTACAAATTATTGAAAGTGAAGAGGAGAAGTTTATTAAAACTATGGAGAATGGATTAAAAGAACTAGAGAGATTAATTTCAAGAGAGGAAACAATTACAGGGAATAATATTTTTCAGCTTTATGAAAGCTATGGATTACCCAAGGAGGTAACAGAAGAAATCCTTAAAGAAAAAAATATCCCAGTTACAAACCCAGGGGGATTTGAAGATGCAAAAAAGGGACATCAACAAAAATCTAGAACAGCCTCCTCTGGTATATTCAAAGGAGGATTAGCAGATACTTCTGAGATGTCTACTAAATATCATACAGCATCTCACCTTCTCCTTGCCTCATTAAGGAAAGTCCTAGGAGACCACGTATTCCAAAAAGGAAGTAATATTACACCAGAAAGATTAAGGTTAGATTTCCCACACCCTACTAAATTAACAGAAGAGGAGATAAAAAGGGTGGAAGAGTTAGTAAATAGCGCTATAGAGAAAAAACTAGAAGTCCACTTCGAGCAGTTACCCAAAGAGAAAGCCCTAGAATTAGTCCCCTTTGCTGCCTTTGAAGAAAAATATGGAGATAGTGTAAAAGTATATTATGTTGGAGAGAAAGAAAATCCCTTTTCAATTGAAATATGTAACGGACCTCATGTTGAAAACACTTCCCTATTAGGCAACTTTAAAATTGTAAAACAGGAGAGTGTTGGTAGTGGAATTAAAAGAATTAAAGCAATATTAGAGTAATATGAAAATAGAATATCCCATATTAGCGATAGATTACGGATCAAAAAGAATTGGATTGGCAATATCCGATAGCAAAGGAATAATTGCTTCCCCTCTTGAGGTATTAAAAATTACAAAAAACAGAGGAATTGATAATATTTTAGAAGATATCCTCCTTGTTTCAGAAGAGTATAGGGTAAAAACAATATTAATAGGTAAACCTCAAATATTTAAAGAAGAGTATAAATATTCTGTTAGGAAAATTGACAAATTTGCACAGAAACTTACAGACATTACTAATATACCTGTAATATTCCAAGATGAAAGCTATTCTACAAATTACTCTCAAAATATGCTACTATCACTTGGACAAAATATTAAGTCTAGCAGAGAGAAAATTGATATGATTTCTGCTACAATGTTTCTTCAAGAATTCTTAAATTCTAATTATAAAGGAAATGAAAAGTCTCATTAAAATATTTTTCTTAGCAATCATTACAGTAGCAGTTATTACTCTTCTTGCTAAATTAAATTACGATTCAGTAATCGAGAAACCAAATAGTGACAACTCTGAGAAAATTACTTTACAAATTGCCACTGGAGAATCAGTAGACACCATCATTACTAACTTAGTGCAAGCTGGAGTATTAAAAGAAAATTGGTCAAAATATTTTAGAATGTATCTTAAATTAAATGATCTTTCTGAAAAAATTCAAGCTGGGACATATGAAATCCCTAAGAACTTAAATATTAAAGAGATAGCTCAAACAATTCAAAAATCGAAAGGTTTAGATCTTTGGATAACCATACCAGAAGGATTAAGAAAAGATGAGATTGCAGAGATATTAAGTGAAGATTTAAAAAGCGGTGGAAATACCCTCTTTGATAAAAACGCCTTCCTTTCTTTAACAAATGATTCTGAATATATATCCTCTTTAGGATTTGAATATACACCGACTGATTTAGAAGGATTCCTTTTCCCAGATAAATATGCATTTTCTGTTGATGAAAGTACAGAGCAAGTACTTACAAAATTAATAGACAACTTTAAATCAAAGGTAGGAACAAAAGATCCATATGAGGATATAATAATTGCTAGCATGGTAGAAAGAGAGGGTTACACTTCAGAGGACAGACCAATAATTGCAGATATAATTAAAAGAAGATATGCAGAGGGTTGGTTACTACAAATAGATGCAACTCTTTTGTATTTACCTAAAGATTGGAAACATGTAATTACAAAAGCAGATAAAGATAATGATAATCCATATAATACATACAAATCCCAAGGTTTACCCCCTACTCCAATATGTAATCCTGGATTAGAAGCTATAAATGCTACTAGAAATCCAAAGCCTAACGAATATTACTTCTACATTCATGACACGAATGGATATGCCCATTATGCTAAAACATTGGCAGAGCATAATAGTAATATCCAAAAATATCTTTCTAACTAAATTCTTTTTTCTGCCTACGAATGGAAGTCTCAATTAACATGACTGATAAAGAGATAGAGAAAGGTCATGTCAACAAAAAGAAATTGGAAAGAAAGTATTTAAAGAAGAAAAAACCCTTTCTAAAGATTCTTCTCTCTTTAATCTTAATTCCAGTAATTGGTGGAGGAATATATTTTCTTTACAAAGGGTATGTCGTAGGAAAAGAGATTGGTTTTAGATTCTCTCCGAGTGAGTTGATACAAAAGAAAAAGGAACCTGAGTTAAAAAGAGACAGTAGTAATAAATATACGAATGTAATGCTTGTTGGTATAGATACAAGAGCAAATACAGAACTTTTAAACACAGATGTAATAATTGTAGGTTCATATAATCATGAGACCAATGATATTGCAATGTTTTCAATACCAAGAGACTTCTGGGCAAAACCACTTTCAGATGGTAAATACTTTACAAAAATTAATGCTGCATACTCTATTAACGAAGGGAAAAGGGAGGATAGTGGTTTACCTGCATTAGAATTAATTGTAGAGGAGGTTTTGGGTCTAGAGATACAGTATCACGCAATGATTAATTTTGATGGTTTTACCCAACTAATAGATTCTGTAGATGGTGTATATGTTAATGTACAAAACAGTTTTACTGATTACATGTATCCTGATGGAAATGGATATCAGACCGTGTCCTTTAAAAAGGGGCCACAATTAATGGATGGAGAAATAGCTCTAAAATATGCAAGGTCAAGAAAATCACAAAGTATTGAAGGATCAGACTATGCAAGAGCAAGAAGACAACAGAAGGTAATTGATGCCTTTGTATCAAAACTTTTAAGTACGGAGACTTTGCTTAACCCCACCAAACTTATGGCAATTTTAACCTCAATTCAAAACAATCTTAAGGTCTCAGAGTTTTCACTAGATGATATAGCAGCTGCGGTAAATATATTAACAGCACTTAAAGAAGAGGATTCAACTTCCTCTACATACTCCTTTGTACTAGATCCAACAATTGGAAATTTCTCCTTGGTATCTTCAAATGTTAATAACCAAGAATACGTTATTGGACCAGAAGAAGGACTAGGGAAATATACTAAAATTAATGAGTTTGTTGACTTGGCTCTTCTTTATCCTGCACTCTACTCTGAAAATCCCTCCATATATGTATATGACATAGGACTTGGATACAAAAACAGTAGTAGTAAGACACAAGAATTAAAAGAAAACCTTAAGTATTTAAATATCCGATTTCAAGGAACTAAGTATAGCGATAAAGAGGGGGAATACATATACTCAAATGAATCCGAGAAATACTCAAAATCTGTAGATATATTAGCAAAATATTTAGGAATAGAAAATAAAATAAAACCAGAATTTGTTACAGTAAATACTGCTGGAGATATCTCTCTGCTTTTAGGAAAAGAGATAATTGTGGAGGAAATTAATTCAGAAACAACTGAATAACAATGAATACACTTTTTATCGGTAATGAAACATACCTTTCTTTAAAGAATGCCAAGCTGTATATTAAGGAGCTTCTAAAAGAGGGGAATTTAGAATATGTAATGATAGATGGAGAGAAAACAGAAAGTTTTAAAATAATAGATACTCTTTCTTCTCAATCCCTTTTTAATCTCCCTAAAGTAATATTTTTAAAAAGACCATATAAAAACAAGGATAGAGAAAATTTAATACCCTTCCTTTTGGGGTATTTAGAAGAGAGCTCTTCAACTTCAAATAGTATAGTAATATGGGAAGACCAAAAGGTAAGTTCTGTAACTAAGTATGTAAAGTATTTTAAAAAAAATAATAGCTTACAAGAGTACAACAAATTAAGTAAACCCTCCTTTAATAAATATGCTAAGGAGTTAATCTCACAATATGGAATTACTATTTCTTCAGATTTAATCACTCTGCTTTCTCAATACTCAAATTTTGATACGCAGAGATTAGAAAATAATATTTTAAAATTAAAGCTATTAGGTAAAGAGTTAATAAATAAAGAGGATATTCAACTCCTTATTCAAGATACACTCCAGCAGGATATATGGAAACTACTAGATGAGATGAATAGTAAAGAAGGTAAACCTTTAAAGATATTAGAGGACATACTAACTCAGAAAGTAGACCCTAAATATATTCTTCCAATGATTATTAGAAATATCAGATTAATTACCCAAACTAAATACCTCATTTCCAACAACTATAATTACAGTCAAATTGCCTCAGTCCTAAAAATTCCTCCCTTTACACTACCCCCTATAGTTCAAACAAGTAAGAGATATGATTGGGAAAAAATTAAGAGTAAATATGAGAAATTATCAAATCTAGATTACGAAATTAAGGTAGGAAGAATTGATTCAAAATTGGGTCTTACACTGTTTTGCACAACAATATAAATATGCTTGTTGACATTGATATCACTATTCTCTTAAACTCTATGTATATAAATACCTAATTATCTTTAATGGAAACACAGGACAGGAAAACTAAAAACACTATTAAAATCCTTACCATAGTTGGAATAGTACTCATACTGGCCCTAATAGCCGCAATAGTGTATTTCTTTGTTTTAAAAGATGATGACGGAGGCGAGGAGGAGGATTTAAGTAAAAAAACTTGTGGTTGTTACTTAATAGATCATGCAGTAATTAATGCTTGTGGAGACCCCAGGAGAGGTTTTTCTTTTAACCTCAACACTGTTAATGTTGACCAAATGTGTCAAGCTAAATGTGATGGAAATGAAATAGATGATAATCTTTTAAATACAACAACACCTAAAGATACATTTGAGAGTTGCCCTTTGAGCAATATCAGTGATACAAGATGTGAGACAATGATTCTTAAGGATCAGAATGATAAGATAATTACTGGGAAAATCAAACCTGGAGATGAAATTAATGCAGTTGCTACTTTTGATAAATCTACATATACCAACTACATATTTGTCATTAATAGTGAAGATACACTCCCTGACTCTGTTGTAGAAAATGTAATTACAAAAAAAATAACACCAGCTCAAGGGAAAGACTCAATTGATATCAAAGCAACAGCAACAGATGCAAGAGGAGAAACTATTGATTCCGGTATAACATGCAGAAGAATTGTTGATATTGAAGGTGCTACAGGTAGTGCAGTTACTAATATGACTGCTCTTACAGAACAACAACCAGATGGGAAAACAAAGATCTCTAGAATTAGCATATCTGTTGGTCAAATTAATAGTAGTAATATTAAGATAAGGTTTACATTCGAACCAGAATTCACTACCTTAGAAGTTGTAGATGGTATAACGGTAGACTCCCTAAAGGGTACTTTAGAGCTATCTAAACTCGAACTTTATGAACCCTCTAACTTTACAGAGGAATCATTCAATGTTCTTAATAACCATTTAGGTTCTCTTAAAATAATGGCAGAGGTTTTTGTAAATGAGAATATGATAGGACAAACCGAAACTACTGTTACATTTTCAGATAGTGCAACCCCACCCCCCACAGAAGAGGAACCTATAGCTGATGAAGAGAAATCACAATTTACTGTTACAAAAGCAGTTGAACAATCTTGCATAGAAAGAGTTGATGGTATGGACAGTGCAACATATACAATTACTGTAAATAATGGGAAAACTACTCCAGACAGTTTAACATCAATAAAAGATAAGTTACCTCTTGGCTTTGTATATGTTGTAAATAGCTCTATATTAAACGGTACGGCTACACCTGATTCAGGGTTAGTTACAGTAAATCAGATAGGAGACTCCCAAGAAATAGTATGGCAACCAACTACTCCTTGGAGTATTGCTGCAGGAGGCACAATGACTTTACTGTTTGAAGCTAAAGCAACTCCTACCGCTATTACTGGTCAGAATTTAAATGAAGTAATACTTAATCCAGTTGAAATACCCCTAGATCCTTCCACTCTAAGAACTCAGGTCTATGTAGTAGTAGCACAAGATTGTGAAAATCCTACTGAGGAAGAAACAGAGATCCCACAGACAGGAATATTTGACAATTTCATAACCAGAATACTTTTGGGGGTGTTCCTACTAGGAATTGGTTGGATAGTATATACAAGACCTGCAGGAAATATCCTTTCCGAAAATATTCTCAAATCTAAGATATATGACGGATATGAATTAACTAAATACAAGATTATTAATCCGAAGAAATACTTCGAGGAGAAAATATTAAGAAAGAAATCTAAAGGGAGGTAATTGAGAACTGTAATGGTAAGCCTTCCTTACCGTAACTTATCCCATTTGAAATGATTGTAAAGTAGTACATCTTACTACTTACCAAACTATTTAAAACAATCTCATGCTCTTTACTCTGAACCTCATTTTTTAAATCAACCCCTACCATATCAAGACCTCTCATCTCTTTACCATAAAGTAGGTAACCTGAACAATCCTCTTTACTCTTCCATGATATTTTTACAGAGTTCTCTTGGTCTGTTTTACCAATATTTACATTATATGGAGTACAACCCTCAATAGTAATAGAATCTTTAGAGGCAGAAGATTTGAAAACAAATACTGAGATAACTATCCCTAGTATTCCAACTACACCCAATATTATAAACCAATTACTCTTCATACTCTTTTACAATAATATAATCTTCCATTATATACTCTGCCGAACTACTTTTAACAGTTATAATTACCTTATATGTCCCCACATCACTTTGCGTTGGAACACCCGCTAATATATATCCCCCAGTAACACTCAACCACCCTATCCCCTCTACCTCTACTTGGAAATTCTCTTCCTCACAACCCACTATTCTAGGGATGTAATAGTACTCCTTACCCACATATGCAACTCTAGGAATTAAGTTTGATACATAAAAGGAACACTCCTCTTTTCTTACCTCTACTCCTAATACCTCTTTTTTACTCTCAGTATAAAGATATATTGAAGATATAACGGCAGATGTTGGGATTAAAACAAGAAAAATGATTAGAAGTACTTTTTTTGTGTTAACCATATCAATAATAGTGTATCAATAAAAGTTTCTGTTTACAAATAGGAGTCTAGTATATATAATACAACCATATAGAAATCAATTAAAAATATTTAACAATGCCAAACCTAAAAACATCAATAAAAGATTTAAGAAGTAGTAAAAGAAAAACTGTATTTAATGACAGATTAAGAAACAGGGTTAAAAAATCAGTTAAAAATATTAAAGATAATGTAAAAGCTGGTGAAAAAGATAAAGCTTTAGAATCTTTAAAGAATGCCTACAAAGTAATTGATAAGGCAGCAAAAAAGAATGTAATAAGTAAAGGAAAAGCAAGTCGAAAGAAATCAAGACTTGCAGCTCAAATTAACAAACTGTCCAAAAATAATGAGCAAACTACTCAAAAGGGCTCTTAAATATGCTTTAGTACCAGCAATATTAATGATTGCTGGTAAAATACTAGGTATATTTTTAGTCACTGTAAAATATGGCTATCCCATTGAAATAGGAAATGATATCAATGGTTTTTTCTCAACACAGATCTACTTTAATGATGCTGCAATTACTTACTTTGTTAACTCAGTATCTGATTTAACAATGTTAATAGTCATATCCGTTCCCCTAATATATCAGATAGTTAAAACAGCTATTTTCCAATCAACTATGAATAATCCAAAAACCATAGTTAAAGCTGCTAAGTTCAATATTCTTTCTTGGATTACAAAAGATGACACAACCTTTTTACAAACTTTTGTTTGGTGTGCATTTCTTTGGTTAACAACAGGATTAATAGTTAAAAACGGTATAGAGGGAGATACATACAGTTGGATATCATATCTAGCAGGCGCTCTTTCTCTTCTCTCTGGTCTTTTAACATTAAAAATATTTGAAATAGAAATCGATAGGGTATATCCTGATAGTAAGAAATATTACTAATGAAAAATTCAAATATTAAGAAAATCTTTGCCACTATTTTAGAACCAATAGCATTTGGTTTACTTGCTCTCCTGTTTATTATCCCCTCCATAACAGTTGTAAACTTAGAACCATTAACAAAAAAATTAAAAGATTTAGATGTATTAGGTGTAAGTGAGAAAGCAGAATTAGACATAGAGATAGTGGGAGGAAGTCACCAGATATTTAGTAGAGAAAAAATAAAAGAGGATGAGGAAGGGATTTTCTCATATACCACAACTATTACAAGAAGAGATTCTGATAGATACTCAAAACCGATATTAGTAATTAAAAATAACAGGAACCAGGAAACTACTATTGAGGTATATGGACATACAGACTTACCAACTAAATCAGATATTTCTTTAATAATTGATGATCAGGTATATAGATTAGAGAGTCCAAGTGGAGATGTTACATCACATAAAATTCTTTTAGCTCCCAATGGAGAATATACCGTATATCTAGCTATAGAGAGTTTCTCTGATGTTCAATTCAATGAAGACTTCGAATTAGAGATAAAGGAATTAGAATAGAAATTACCATTTTCACTGATAAATGTAATATAATTACCCATCTTTTATGGGTAATACAGATTTAAACAAAATTAAAAATTTTTCAATAATTGCACATATTGATCATGGTAAATCTACATTAGCAGATAGAATGTTAGAGGCTGCACATATAGATATTTCTAGAGATAAAAGAGAATCAAGAATATTAGATAGATTAGAGTTAGAGCAAGAGAAAGGTATTACCATTAAACTTCAAGCTTGTAGAATGATTTGGAAGGACACTCAACTTAATCTCATAGATACTCCTGGACATGTAGATTTCTCGTATGAGGTATCTAGATCTCTTGCAGCATGTGAGGCAGCAATACTTTTAGTAGACGCTTCTCAAGGAGTACAAGCACAAACAATATCAAATACCCAAAAAGCTTTAGAATTAGGACTTATATTAATACCTGTAATTAACAAAATAGATTTACCAAATATTAATATCAAAGAGAGTGAGGATGAATTAGTACATCTACTTGGATTTAACAGAGAAGAGATAATTAAAGTATCTGGGAAAACAGGAGAGGGTGTTGAAACACTTTTAGATGCAATTGTTAAAAGATGCCCCTCTCCAAAAGGAGATATTAACAAACCACTTAAAGCATTAATCTTTGATTCCTTCTACGATGAACATAGAGGAGTAGTGGTAGCGGTAAGAATAATGGATGGTAAAGTACAACATATACCAGGTAAATCCATAGATCTACATATACTTCAAAAAGGTAAATCTTTTAAACCTACAGAAATAGGGATATTTAAACCCGATTTAGAAGAAACAAATATATTAAATACAGGAGAGGTTGGATATATAGCGACAGGATTTAAAAATATTAGTATGTTTACAGTAGGAGATACAATATCAGATAAAATAGATACACCTCCCCTTGCGGGATACAAGGTGCCTAAGCCAAATGTATATGCTACATTCTTTCCCATAACTACAGACCAATATGAACCTTTAAAGATAGGGTTAAATAAATTAAGTATGAATGATTCGGCATTAACCTTTTCTGATCAAAGATCTAATCTTTTAGGCTCTGGATTTAGATGTGGTTTTTTAGGACTCTTACATATGGAAATAGTACAGGAGAGATTAGAAAGAGAGTACGATGTAGATCTAATAATAACGGCTCCAACAGTAGAGTACAAAGTAACAAAATTAGATGGAACTAAATTAGAAATTCAAACTCCTCAAGAGTTACCAGACCCAAGTGAAATATCCGAGATTCTAGAGCCATGGGTAAGACTTAAGATAATGACACCTGATAGATATATGGGTCCATTAATGGAGCTTTGCCAATACAAAAGAGGTGAGTATGTAAATACGCAATATATATCTAATACAAGTGGAGATATAGAATTAAAAGATCAATATATTGTTTTAGAATATGATATTCCTCTTGCTTCTTTGGTTTCTAATTTCTTTGACCAATTAAAAAACAAATCTAGTGGATACGCTTCAATGGAGTATGAATTAATTGATTTCTTTCCAGTAGATTTAGTTAAAGTTTCAGTATTGGTTAATCATGAAGAGATTGAAGCCCTTAGCTTTTTAGAAACAAGAGAGTTAACTCAATCTAAAGCAAATAAATTACTTGAAGTAATGAAAGGAGAAATCCCTAGACAACAGTTCCCTATTCCACTTCAAGCAGCGATAGGAGCAAAAGTAATTGCTAGAGAAGATGTAAAAGGATATAGAAAAGATGTTACAGCAAAACTATATGGTGGTGACTATACTAGAAGACTTAAACTTTTAGAGAAACAGAAGAAGGGTAAAAAGAGATTAAAACAAATAGGACAAGTAAATATCCCTCAAGAGGCATTTCTAAGTATATTAAAAACATAATGATAGAGAAATTAACACTCCAAAACTTTCGAAAATTCACAAATACTGTATTTGAATTTAACAAAAATCTAGTAATCTTCTATGGACATAATGCACAAGGCAAAAGCTCTGTATTAGAAGCTTTGTATTTAATAAATACAGGTCTTTCTCCATGGGCATCTACAAATGAATTTGTAAATGTAGATCAAAGTTCTCAAATGCACACCAGAATAGAAAGTATAGAGGAGAGTAAATCGTATGTGTTTTTTAAAGACAAAGATAAAAGGATATTAAAGATAGATGGAAATAGTGCTAGACCAAACAAATTCTTTGAAAATAGGTCTGCTAATATATTCAATCCAGAAAAAATAGAACTGCTAATGATATCTCCTTTTGAAAGAAGAGCATTCTTAGATGACACTATCCTTAAGTATGACTATGAGTATGAAGTATTAATAAAAGATTTCAAAAAAATACTTAAACAAAGAAATGCATATTTAAAAAAACTCTCTAAGCTCTTCTATGAAAAAGGAATAATTGCAATTAATGATACTCAATTAAATTTTTGGAGTAATCACTTCTCTCTTACATCTGCATATATACTTAAAAACAGAATACTTCTTTCTAAGGAACTCTCTTCAAATGAATATGATGTTAAATACAAAAGCGGGATACAGTTTGATAAGAGAAAGATTAGTAACATAGAATACCTTAAAGAGTGTATACAACAAGAGTTAGATAGAAATAAGAAAAGAGATATTGCAACTGGATATACAAATATTGGTCCCCATAGGGATGATTGGGATATTTTTGAGGATAAAGATATTAGGAAATTTGGATCTCGTGGAGAGAAAAGATTAGCAATAGGGAAACTAATATTTCAGACTCAAGAAATTGTATACAAAAAAACATCTCACTATCCAGTACTACTTTTAGATGACATAGCGTCTGAGTTAGATACATTAAATACTAAAAAGATATTTGATAAAAAACTCTTAGATAAACAACAAACCTTTATTACTGTAATAGATTACAAATCTTTACCTAAAGAGATTCTGAATAACTCACAACTAATTCATCTAAACGGTATATAGTGAACATATCTCCCCTATTTCTCTTAATTCTGATAAACTAGATATACATATGAGACAACATCCAATTCCACAAAATGTTTTAGATGTAGAATTCAAGCTATTTACAAAATTTACTCTAAAAGAATTTGTATACCTAGCTATAGGAGTAGGTATTGGTGGAGTATTTCTGTATATCACCACTAAAGGTCAATTCCCTGGAATAGTT
>MTKZ01018167.1_pt1 | contig 16262 bp, 15 predicted proteins | sample 1042781 | NCBI WGS metagenome assembly MTKZ01 (sample SAMN06212207, study PRJNA360539) | anaerobic digester metagenome | biome: Wastewater treatment plant; material: sludge; isolation source: anaerobic digester fed with sludge from wastewater treatment plant | place: Denmark: WWTP Viborg ...
AATAACGAAAGAAAAAAGATTTTTCATTGTTGATGTTTTTGTTTTTAAATATTTATTTGTTTTCTTTTTGTTTTAATTTTTCATACTCTTTTTCAGCAGTATTTTCTTTGGGATATTTATACGCTTCAAAATATTGAATCACCATGGCTATCCCCCAACCTGCTGTGGGCCACACTGGCCAGGGCACACCACTATATGTATGGTTCCTGTTAGTAAAAAGCCAGATCAGCCATAAAAAAGCATTGATAACAATGTAAGTAACCAGGTCTCTTTTGAAGCCAGCCCTTTTTTTGGCAATGGCCCATAACCTGGCATCTTTTTCCTCCGGAGTTTGTGAATATGGTTCCATATAAAATTTATTTTAGTTGTTTATAATCCATTATTAATTACTTCATCGCTTCTGTCAACTCCAAAGCTGATAAACGCACCAATAAATACAAACATCCTTGAAGTAGGCACAATGGCCTCTTTCCGATAGCCATTATAAGAATAGTTGTAACCATAGGTTTGTTTGATATTGAAAACATTACTTATCTGGAACACATACACAGCAAATGATTTTGCATCTTTTTTCCCAATAGACGGCAGGTAGTTTAGTGAAAAACTGACATTATGATAATCCGGGATTACCCCCCTGTCGCTAAACTTATAGTTAGCACCATCGAAACCAATATTATAATAAGGACGGCCACTGGCATAATTGTATGCGAAGTTGACATTGGTCTTTATTTTTTGCACAAATTTTTTCACTACTAATGAGCTGGTGTGTTTAGCTGCAAAATTTGGCGTGATGGCAAATGGGAAATTTAAAAAATTTCTTTTAGTATCCAGGTAGGAATACGAAATCCAGTAATCAAGATTTTTAATCGTTTTTTTATCTCTCCAGAAAAATTCAATCCCTTTTGCATCACCAAACCCATCATTACTGATGGCAGATTGCCTGAAATTGACAGCTCCTGTTTTAACCAGGTTATCATATTTCTTATAAAAAACTTCTGCCCTGAATGATTGACCATTACCCACTTTCTGATATTGGGCTATATAATGTGTGGCTTTCATAAAGGCCAGCTGGTTTGGCGAAGGCAGGTATCTTCTTTCGGGATCCTGGTAAAAAATACCATAAGCAAGAGATGCCTGGCTGCCTTTTCCTAATTTATAAGCCATAGAAAAACGGGGTGCAATATTAATTTTATCCAATAGGGAAGAATACTCCAACCGCAATCCGCCTTTTATAGCCAGTGCATTGGTAGCATACACATCGGCTTCACCAAAGACAGCATTGATATGACCTTTTAAGGTGTCAAAATATTGCTGCCCGTCGAAAGCAGTATAAACAGATTTATCGTTACCATAGTTATATTCAGTTCCGAAACGAACGGCACTTAATCCTTTGAGTTTTTTCTCCAGTACCGCTTTTGCATTAAAGTATCCACCCTTTGTATCAATATCAAATTTTTTAAACTCAAGATTCCCAAGTATTACATCTTGCTTACCCTGGTTTTGCATCACACTGTTAATATCATCCTTGTTATTTGAATAAGAAATGCCTGTATTTATCTTCCAGCCCTTGCCTAAATTTTCTTTCCAGGCTAGGTTGTGATAGAAATTCTTATTACCGATAGCAAACTTGTCTAAATACCCTAACGAATCAATACTATTGGTAGTAAAGGCCAATTTATTACTGCTGAAGTAGCCATAATATTTCAGCATCCCGGTTTTTGATGTTTTTATTCGAAAGTTAGCATCCAGGTTATGGTAAGTTGGCACTTTTGAAAAATCCTGTCTTTGTTTGATAAGGGCAAATGCAAGACTAAGGTCCGTGTAACCATACCCAAATCCCCAGGAAGATTTCTTGTCTTTTGCCAGGTGTTGAATACCTGCGTTAGCACTCAAGACAGTAACTCCTACGGTGGCCGATGACTGATCGGGTAAATCAATTGACTCCAAAATTAATGCTGATGAAAGGGCTTGTCCATACAACGCAGAGTAGCCTCCGGTACTAAATACAGTTCCTTTAAAAATGAACGGCGAAAATCTTCCAAATTGTGCAATGTTCGGAACACTGCTGTAAAAGAAATTATTCACTAACGTACCATCAATAAAAGTTTTTGTTTCAGCAGCTGTGCCACCCCGGACGAAAAGACCTTCACTCTCACCAACCTGTTGAGCACCGGGTAATGTTTTTAAGGCTTGTGTAATGTCGCCATTGGCACTGGCTGTGGTTACAATATCAATCGGATCTAAAACAACAGCGGCCCTTTTTCTGTCGCTGGCTTCAAAAGTACCGGCAGACAGAACTACAGCGGTTAATTCGCTGATTTCTTCTTTTAATGTAATATCGATGGTAAGAACTCCGGAGGAGAGAGTCACTTTTTGCTCAACCGTTTTATAACCGATAGAGCTTATTACCAACATTTGCTCACCTTTCTCAGAAGTTTTGAAAGAATATTTACCGGATGAATCTGATGTGCCCCCATCATAAGTATCTTTTATAGAGATACTCACACCGGCAACAGGTTTGGTTTTATTGTCTTTAATTACCCCTTTTATAGTAACCTGCGCTGATACAGCCTGAAATAATGCTGTAATCAGTAAAAAAAGTAATCCGCTTCTTATGTGTCTCATAGCAAAAATCATATTTGGAACACAAACGTAAAGTAGTTTATATTATAAACCAAATTATTTTAAGAAAAAAAACCGTCTCGCTTTTGCGAGACGGCATTGTCCGGAGTCCCTCTATTAGAAATTTTTTATTGCTTAACTATCTTCTGTTGTGCTGTTTTGCCTTCACAAGTCACTTTCACAATGTATAACCCCCTATTTAGGTTGCTCACATTCATGGTTTCGGTCTGGCTACTACCCGTTGTTTCCATCTTCTTTGCTACCTGGCCATTGGCACTAAACAATTCATACACTACTTTTTTATTCTGCCAATCTGCAGGAATAGTAATTCGAACCTCGGTTGTGGCAGGGTTGGGATAAGTAAGGAGTGTGATAGTATTCTCGCCTTGTGTGTTAATCCGGATGATACGAACTTCAGAATAACTTGTTTTTCCGTCAATATCCACGGAACGAAGTCGGTAATAGATTACTGCATCACGGCTGGTATTAATATTATTATCGGAAAGGCTATAGTTAGTTTTATCAGTGGCATTACCATAAGCAAAAGCCATTCCCGCATCGCTGTAATTAATACCATCTGTACTTTTTTCTACTACAAAATGGCTAACATTAACTTCCGACGCTGTCGTCCATTTTAAATCAACTTTATTATTGTTCAAAATCGCTGTAAAAGCGGTAAGCTTGACGGGCAATGTACTCATTGGTGCGAGACTAAATTCACGAAACCAGATAGAATTAAGACGAATGCCCGAACCATTGCTAGAAAGTGTAGATGATTTTGCCCCATATCTGAATTTGATTACATCCTTATTCAAATAGCGGTACAAAGCCATTACCAGTGTGGCAGATGTATCGATTGCAGGGAAATTAGTGATTGGCCCAATAACGCTATTTCCTGTGCCACCCTGGTAAGCATGCTGACAAATTGTATGCACCTTACCGCTCCCATCACAATTTCCGCACTCGTCATTTCCATTCATACCATCTCCGCCACAATTATTACACATAATAAGAGGGCTTGCAATGCCATCTTCGCCACACTGCGCTATCATACCCAAAAGCCCTACTGGGGAGCTGGTTAAAGAACTTATTGTGGAATAAATAATCGAATGGGGGTTATCAAAAGTTACATATTCAGAAATAGAATTTCCGTCTCCATCCACATCAAGAGCTGTCAGATCTATCGTATCCATTTTTTGTTTCTTGCTCTTTCCCGCTTCGTAAAACGTCATTTCAAAATCGATATACCAATTTTGATTAGGCGCAACTAATCCAGGCAGACCAAACTCCGGTTGAAAAGCTTTCATCCATCCAAGAACTGAATTGTCAATTGTTGACATTACAATATCATTCCTTGAAAATTTTTTCAATTTTACCTCTGCATCAACACCTGCTGTTACATTACTAAAGCGATATACCGCTCCTTGTTGATTGGCAGTACCATTTACTAGAACCGGATTTTGGAAGATTAGTTCCGGACCAGACTGGGAGAAGGCTGCAATGTTGATTAATAAAGAGACAATAAAGAATAAAAATGTTTTCATCGTTTTCGTTTGAGGGTTCAAGATTAAAATAGACCGTGTTGTTCATTTGAACTTGTCCTTCAGATAGCAATGAAAACCGATAAGTATGGGTTGAAACAGACAGGAGCGTAGTTCTCCTTTACGTGAGTAGTTTGTTTCAGGGGTCGGATTTCGTCGTTTTCTAAGGGATTGTTCGATTCTGAGACAAACATAATACGCAGTTATTTTACTTGCAAATTTTTCACGGATTATTTCGCAAAAAATACCGTATTTTCTGTAGTATAAATACTATTTATATTGATTATCAACAATGTACAGAAAATATAAAATATAATTTTAAGTGTTATTACCTCACTAAAGTATCGTAAAAATCTTCCTTTTTTGAAATCTTACTAAAAACTTGCGAGTCTCAACCAGATTCAAAAAAATTGAAAGTGGCTTTACTAATAGAAAAAAGACAACTATTAAATTAGACTGCAGGATAGTGCTCACAATCGAATAAGCAAATAAAAAATCCCGCCCGTAGGCAGGATTTCTAAATCAGTAAAAACCACTATTATTTATATTGGGGTATTATTCCTTGTGCCAGTTCCACCATCTTCTTAATGCCCTCTTCCGGTAAATTACCTTTCTTGAACTCGGCCATAACATCTGGTAATTTGTTGTCCATTTCCATCAGGAAATGCTCTTCAAATTCCTTCACTCTTTTTACGGCTACATCCTTCAATAATCCGTTTGTACCGAGATAGATAATCGCCACCTGCTTTTCAACTGCAAATGGAGAATACTGTGCCTGTTTCAGCACTTCCACATTTCTTGCTCCTTTATCAATTACATTCTTGGTAGCCGCATCCAAATCGCCACCAAATTTAGAGAAGGCCTCTAATTCACGGTAAAGGGCCTGGTCAAGTTTCAACGTACCGGCCACTTTCTTCATTGATTTAATCTGAGCATTACCACCCACACGGCTAACGGAGATACCTACGTTAATGGCAGGACGGATACCTGATAAGAACAGGTTTGTCTCCAAAAATATCTGTCCGTCTGTAATAGAGATTACGTTTGTTGGAATATAGGCTGATACGTCACCAGCCTGTGTTTCGATGATCGGTAATGCAGTTAATGAACCGCCTCCTTTCACCAGGTGTTTGATTGTATCCGGAAGGTCGTTCATGTTCTTAACCATTTCATCATTATTGATAACCTTCGCAGCTCTTTCCAATAAACGGCTGTGCAGATAGAATACATCACCAGGGTATGCCTCACGACCCGGTGGACGACGTAATAATAATGATACTTCACGATAAGCTACCGCTTGTTTTGAAAGATCATCATAGATGATCAAAGCTGGACGACCGGTATCCCGGAAAAACTCTCCGATAGCAGCACCGGCAAAAGGAGCATAGAATTGTAATGGAGCAGGGTCAGATGCAGAAGCTGCTACTATAGTGGTGTACTCCATCGCACCGGCATCAGCCAATGTTTGCATTACACCTGCAATGGTTGAAGCTTTCTGACCAATTGCTACATATATACAATAAACAGGTTTGCCTGCAGCAAAAAATTCTCTTTGGTTTATAATAGTGTCAACAGCAATAGCTGTCTTGCCAGTCTGGCGGTCACCAATGATAAGTTCCCGTTGGCCACGACCGATAGGAATCATCGCATCAATTGCTTTGATACCTGTTTGTAATGGTTCCTTCACCGGTTCACGGAAGATAACACCAGGTGCTTTTCTTTCTAACGGCATTTCATACAACTCACCGGTAATTGGTCCTTTACCATCTATCGGATGACCTAATGTATTCACCACACGGCCCGACATGCCTTCTCCCACTTTAATAGAAGCGATCTGCCCGGTACGTTTTACTTTAGCACCCTCTTTGATTGCTCCGCTCTCTCCCATCAGTACCACTCCCACATTATCTTCTTCCAGGTTCAAGGCGATAGCTCTCACACCACTTTCAAATTCTACCAGTTCACCATAGCGAACATTACCTAATCCATATACCCGGGCAATACCATCACCTACCTGCAATACAGTACCTACTTCTTCAAGGTCTGCACCGGCATTAAAGTTGCTTAGCTGCTGGCGCAGTATCGCTGATATTTCATCTGGTTTAATCTCTGCCATATTATTATGTTTTTGCCCCCATCCCCTAAAGGGGGGTTTGGAAATTTTCTTTTATTTTAAAGCTTCCAGGGTTAGAAGTTTTAATATTTTTAACCGTTTAACATTCACTATCTGACGTTATAAATAAAGTCGTTGTTTTCAAATTGTTTGGCGATCGTTTTCAGATCATAGGATACACTTGCCTCCACCAGTTTATCGCCTGCCTGCAAAATAAAACCACCAATAATCTCCGGATCTACTTTTTCCTCCAATTCCACATTTTCAAACCCAATCGATTTTTTTACCTGTTCGATAACTGCATTTCTTAATGTATCAGAAACCGGGGCAGCGGTTGTTAATTTAATCGTCTGGATATTTTTTTTCACTTTATAGGCAGTGACAAATGCATTACTGATTTCAGGCAAATTACTTTCCCGGCCTTTGGTAATTAGCAACCTGTTAAAACCAGCTGTGATTTCGCTTATATTACCCCCTGTAATAGCTTCAAGAATTTTCTTTTTAGTATCTCCCTTGATAATAGGACTACGGAGCAGGTTAACAAAATCACGGTTGCTTTTGCAAACATCTCTCAGCCATTGCATATCTGCATATACAGACTCCAACTCACCTCTTTCAATTGCAAGGTCAATTAATGATTTGGCGTATCTCGTTGCTAAACGTGGATTTGGCATAATTTATAGCTTCGAGCATTGAGCTTTGAGTTTCGAGACAGAAGCGACTAAACTCACAGCTCTCAGCTGTTCTTAATTCATTTTTACTTCATCAACCAGTCCTTTAATATACGATTCCTGTGCTTGTTTATCAGCAAGTTCTCTTCTCAATATTTTTTCACTTACTTCAATAACCAGTTTACCCACCTGGTTTTTCACATCTGTTAAGGCAGCCATTTTTTGCGCATCGATAGCAGCCTGGGTTTCAGCAAGTATTTTATTGGCTTCTACTTTAGCCTGCTCCTTTGCTTCGTTAATGATCCTGTCTTTTGTCTCTCTTGCTTCTTTTAACAGCTTTCCTCTTTCTTCACGGGCAGTTGCCAGTAAAGCTTCGTTCTCATTCTTCATCTGTGCCATTTCTTCTTTCACTTTTTCAGCAGTAGCCAAAGACTCAGCAATGGCTTCTTCTCTTTTCTTAAGACCGCCGACAATAGCAGGCCAGGCAAATTTTTTCAAAATGAAAAAAACGATAAGAAAAGCCAGCATCGTCCAGATAATCAAACCAAATGAAGGCGTAAGTAATTGCATAGAAAAAAATTTATACGTCGCTAATTAAAAATCAAATTAAAAACTGCATCCTCCGCCCTGTGCATTGGATGCAGTAGTTTTTTAAAGCACCATCGCAAGGAAACCAATGATGATGGAGAACAACGCAGCTCCTTCTACCAGGGCGGCAGTAAGGATCATGTTGCTTCTGATGTCATTGATAGCTTCCGGCTGACGGGCAATAGCTTCCAGGGCTCCTTTACCGATCTGGCCAATACCAATACCAGCACCGATAGCACCCAGACCTGCGCCAATTGCACCACCTGCATTTGCCATGTCTGCTAAGAGAGTTAAATCCATGATTGTGATTTTATGTTTGATTAAAAAAAGACTTTATTAATGATGTGCTTCCTCTGCATGATGTTCGCCTTCAAAAGCCTGGCCGATGAAAACCGCCGTCAGGTTAGTGAAGATGAATGCCTGCAAGAATGCCACTAATATTTCAATAAAATAAATAAACACAGTAAACCCGATAGACAAGGGTGCAAATCCAATTCCCACATATTGATTCAATGCACCTAAGATAAAAATCAGGGAGATCAGGCAAATGATAAGAATGTGACCCGCCACCATATTGGCAAACAACCTTATCATCAAGGCAAATGGCTTGGTAAACACACCCAGTATCTCCACCGGCACGAGAATTGGTTTTACCCCCATCGGTACTGGCGGGTTAAAAATATGAGCCCAATAATGCTTATTGGTACTAAACATGATCACCACGAAGGAAATCAACGATAACACCAGTGTGAAAGCAATATTGCCGGTAACATTAGCCGACCCTGGTATCAATCCAAAGATGTTATTAATGAGGATAAAGAAAAATATAGTAAGTAAAAGGGGTAAGTACCGTGGATATTTATGACCCAAATTAGGTTTCGCTACTTCATCTTTCACAAAATTCACTACAGTCTCTATAGTGTTCTGCATTCCTTTGGGGGCAGAAGTAACACCTTCTCCTTTATGGTAACGCTTTGCAACTGCCAGCATTATCCATACAAGGACGATCAGTGCCAACATCATCTGGACAACATTGCGGGTAAGAGAAATGTCATACACCTTAACTGTTGAATCGAACTTTCCATCTTCGGTTACCGGAACAATAGAACCCACGAAGAATTTCTTAGGGTCCAATCCTAATTCAGCCCTGTTATGCTCAGTCAGGACCATGTAACCTTTGTAGGCTTCATGACCATGATGAAATTTGGAGGACATAAAAGTAGTAAGCCCTCTTTGCGGAGAATAAAGAATAACAGGTAATGGAATCGTCACATGCTTTTGATGTTCTTTCGGGCCATATGAAAGGAAATGGAATTCATGAGCATCCATAATATGGCCAAAAATGACCTCGTTGGCATCAAATAATTTGGGCTTTTTTACTTCCCCATGCTGCTCAGCCGGCTGACCATTATTTTCATGGTCTTCCTGGCCCAAAACTGGCAAAGAATTTATAACGAAAAATACGCTGAAAGCCGCTACCAATAAGGATTTTAAACGTCCTGAGATCATACCCATCCTGAAATTTGCGGCAAAGATAAGGGGGTGGGGTTTAAAAACCTTGAAAAAGGGAAAAAAGGGAATTGCCAATTCTGAANNCTTTGAAATAATATCCCCGTAAAGCCAGCAATTCATCATGGGTCCCCATCTCTTTTACCTCGCCTTTGTCTAAAACGATGATCTTGCTGGCCTTGCGGATAGTCGACAGCCGGTGGGCAATTACAATAGAAGTCCTTCCTTTAATTAAGGTATCAATAGCATGCTGAATGAGCATTTCACTTTCGGTGTCCACGGAAGAAGTGGCTTCATCAAGAATCAGGATTGAAGGGTTATATAATAAGGCCCGTATAAAAGAGAGGAGTTGCCGCTGACCAAGTGATAAAGTAGCTCCCCTTTCCATTACATTATAATCATAGCCGCCGGGGAGGCGCATGATGAAATCATGCATATCAATCATTTTAGCCGCCTCAATCACTTTCTCCTTTGATATTCCAGGATTTCTGAGTGTTATATTATCGACTACTGAACCGGAAAACAAAAAAACATCCTGCAATACAACACCGACATTTTTTCGAAGAATGTTTAGCTGAAAATCTTCAATATCTATATCATCAATTTTTATCTGCCCTTTCTGAATATGGTACAGCCGATTCAACAAACTGATGATGGTTGTTTTTCCACTGCCGGTATGACCAACGATGGCGATAGTTTCCCCTGGTTTGGCTTCAAAACTCACATCTTTCAATACATACTTATCATCGGTGTAAGCAAATGATACTTTATCAAATTCAATTTTCCCCTTTACCACCTCCGGAGTATAACACCTACGTCAGTGGCATAATCTTTATTATCCAGCACCTTAAAAACCCTTTCACTGGCAATGATTCCCATTTGCAGTATGTTGAATTTATCAGCTAAAACCCGGAGAGGCCTGAATAAAAGATTTAAGCAAAGAATAAAAGCCACTAATGTACCCTGCTGACTTTGTTGTAAATGAAATGCTTCTTTAGAGGTCCACCATACTGCTAAACCGATTGACAAAGCCAGTACGATCTCTACAACCGGAAAAAAAACCGAATAAGCAAAAATGGCTTTGATATTGGCGTTGCGGTGCTCCCTGTTAATTTTTCTAAACTTATCGGCCTCCCTTTCCTCTGCCGCAAAAGCCTGAACGATTGCCATACCTGTTAAATGCTCTTGTACAAAAGCATTGAGGCTGGCAACTGCATTTCTTACTTTAAAAAAAGAACGGTTGATGCTATTTTTAAAATAATAAGTAGCGATAATGATTATGGGGAAGGGAATTAAGGCAATAAATGTCAATTGCCAATCTGTCCAGAACATAAAAACCAACACACAGGCAATAGAAAGTAAATCTGCAATGATGGGCACCAGCCCATCTGAGAAAATGTCATTGATTGATTCAATATCGTTAACCGTCCTGGTAGTTAGTGTCCCGATAGGAGTTTTATCAAATTGTGAAAGATTAAGCCCCATAATTTTATTGTAAGTAGCCACCCGTAAATCTTTTACCACGGATTGCCCCAGCAAGGCTGTAGTAAATGAAAATAGAAACCTCATTGCTGTCTCTATTAATAATAATCCGATTTGAAATAGTGTAATATTGATAACCATCCGGGTAACAGAATGAGCAATGTAATCATTGACCGTTTGCTGAATCAGCATTGGCCTTATAGGGGTGATAATGGCCAGAAGAATGGCTAATGCAACAGACAGGTAAAACTTTTTCTTATAGGGGGCCGCATACCGAAACACCCTTCGCAACAGGGCAAAATCAAAAAAACTCTTTTTCGGTTCAGGCAAAGTAAATAATTAAAAAGAAGACAAATGTAGAAAGAAGGAAGCGATAATCGGGTTCTCTTATCACTCTTCCATGGCTATTTTATACGCTTTGATAAAAAGTGCCCCCAGGTTTTTGTAGGGTGGAACATAATCTTCAAAAATTTTATCGGTAGCCATTTTTCCTAGTTCTTTCCAGAATGGAATCCATTCAATACCACTTCCTTCCCTGAGTTTTTCGCCTAATAATTTTAAGAAAGGATTGTTAACGGGTGCATCAGCAATTTGCTTGGTACCAACAATGTGTGCATCCGGAGCTTTTTCAAGTATATCATGTATAGATCGGTAGCCACCGCATGAACCCATAAAAACAATCTTGGAAGTGGAGAACATTTGTTCAATTGTGTAGGGGGCATTGTAACTATGGCCACGGTTGATAGTAACGGTGGGGTAAAGTTTATTATCCTTTAAGAATTTACAAAGAGCTTCCTGTGCTTTGGCATCTTCATTGGTTTCCTCGGGCAGTGGTCTGTTCAGGTAAATAGAAACGGGTTTTCCTTTGAGAGACGAAATAGTAATCCATTGAGGATTGCTGCGATCAGTTTTCCAATTCGCATTCCCAAACAAATTCAGAATGCCGGGGAAAACGCCGATGCCGTCTTTATCTCCATAAATGAAAACTTGTATAATAACCCTGCCGCTATCATTGGCTAATGCTTTAAATGGCACTTCATACACAGGAGGGATGCCCAATTCTTTGGTAAGGTCAATTTTGCTGGAAGAATCCGCAGAAAGAAAAAGCTTATTTAGAATATTATAAATAGCCATGCCTCTTTTAATCCCTGTTTTTTCATTACGTTGATAATTATCCTGGATATTTTTCAGCATTTGGTTGGCCAATGGCTTAATTGTTTCTACAATACTGGCATAGGAGTCTGCCACATCCACTCCATCTTCCAGTCCATTCCCTTGTTCCAGTTTCCCAACAAAAGCCTTCATCAGCTTTTCTGCATCACTTTCATCACCTGCATCTTTTTGGGGAGGAAAAGTATTCAGGAAATTACTCAGCATATTAAATCCTGCTGCCATTTTTATAAACTTCCTGTACTTATCAAACCGCAACGACATCAGTAATGAGTCACCCCTGTTATTGATTTTTTTCATCATCAGCGGGTAAACTCCTTTTACAAAACTGGATGTGTACATAGATCCATCTGTAGATACTGCCAGGTAAAAAAGCTCCTGCGGGGTTAAAGGTTGAATGGAACGGAACCGGAATTCTGCATTTTCATTGTGAAGGCCATTTATGATATTGACAAAATTCTCTTTTGCTTTTCTTTCCAGCCTATCCCGCAACGTTTTATATTCAAATACCGTGTCTTTATTAATTGCCCGTTCCGAATATTCAATTTGAGTTTTTACCAGCAGGCGATAATAGAGCAATGAATCATTCTTGGCAGCATCAATTTCCTCCAACGTCAGTTTGCCCCTTATAATATTGTCCAGAAAAGGAAAATACTGCTGTCCATCTTTGCTACGGGCCATCTTTACTACCGTTTTAATAAAATCATCATCCTGGATGTTCCGGATAACGGCTCCCAGTTTGTTACTGGATTGGGCATAATCATATAATTGGCGGGGATATATTTTTGACACAACCCTTACCAGGCTGTCTGCAAATGGCATACCCGGGTTTATGTTTAGTGTTGAAAGTGTTTTCTCCGGATAAAGAAGACAATATTTCAAAACCAGGTTTTGATTGGCCGGAATAAAACCTATGTTCTTATCAAATATAGTGGCGTTTACAATATTCATCCCTGCATCATAAGGCAATGCACTTACAATGTTTTCAATTGACTCTCCATTCCGGTCTTTTTTTACTGATTCTTCATAAGCAGTAATTATTGATGGAAGATTGGAGGGGTTAATTTTTCTATCCGACCTTAATTTCCAGTTTTGCCTGAAATATTTCAACACATTTTCCATACCTGACAAGTACCAGACTTTTAGCCGATGGTCAAAATCCTTATCTGTTTCAATCAGGTATTGAATGGCGTCGACTTTTTTTACCAGGGATTGGGTAATAACAAAATTGACCTCATTATCCTTTGAAGGGGCGAAGAGGTTATCAGCTTTGCCATCGGATCCCAGAATTGCCTTTTGTTCTTTATCAATAGCCTCATGCCTTAGCTGCCGTTCAAATTTAGGTTTGTAGTTATGGGGAATTTTAATAGTATCTGCCACACTTACTCCCTGGGCATTAGTAACAGTGGAAACAATCAAAAAAAGGAATAGAATAAGGTATCTGTTAGTTGAAGTCATAAGGATTCGTAATTCAAAGTTAACAAGCATTGCCGACATAAGGGTTTTTGCCTGTTTAATATTGATATAGACTGCTTTATATCAAAAAAGGCTGTCTATCAATCTATAAAATTATTGCCTGTCGGGGGAATCAGATTAAGTTATCATTAAGTCTGTGTAAACGGGTACCTCTAAATTTTCCTGCCAAAGTAATTCCCGTTAGGTTTGCCAAAACTTTTCCTGCATGGAAACCAAGGCCCGTAAAGTGCTGATAGCGGACGATGAGCCGGATATCCTTGAAATATTGAAATACAATCTTTCAAACGAAGGCTATGAAGTGTTTACAGCCAAGGATGGAGACGAAGCTTTGGAAAAAGCCCGGCGAACCCAACCTGATCTCATCATATTGGATGTAATGATGCCTAAAAAAACAGGGGTGGAAGTTTGTCAATTACTTCGGGCACAGGCAATCTTTAAAGAAACCTTAATCATTTTCCTGACGGCGGTTAATGATGAAGGCACACAAATAAAGGGACTGGAAACAGGTGCGGATGACTATATAAGTAAACCCATCAGCCCAAAAGTTTTCCTGACCCGGGTAAATGCTCTTTTCCGCCGATTAAATAAATCAGATAGCCGGGTTATTACCCTGGAAAATATGACCATTGACCCGGAACGATTTATCGTAAAGGTTGGTGACACTGATGTGATATTGGCCAAAAAAGAATTTGAATTACTCTATCTCCTGGCTTTAAAACCGGGCCGTGTCTTCCTCCGTAATGAAATACTGAACCAGGTATGGGGCAATGAAGTAATTGTAGGCGACCGCACTATTGATGTTCATATCCGTAAGATCCGCCAGAAACTGGGAGTAGATTGCATCACTACGGTAAAGGGGGTTGGGTATAAGTTTGAATTATAAGAGAAAGCTGCGAGAGTTGAGTTACGAGTTTCGAGGTAATCTCCTTAAATGTTCAGCCACATCTCGTAGCTCGAAACTTACAACTCGTAACTTGCATTTATGTTTTCCACGAAAAATATTTCTCCACGACAGCTCTCAGCTTTTACAGCATTGGTGCTGGCGGTGCCGGTGAGCCTGCTTGTTTATTTCGTAGAGAAAAGCTGGTTATGGGCCGTTGGTTCATTTGTTATAATATTGGGAGGAGCCTACTTACTTATATCGGTTGTATTAGAACGTTTTATTTACCGGAAAATAAAACTCATTTATAAATTCATTTACCACACTAAGGCTACGAAAAAGGAAGAGACTTATTATAAATATGTACTGCCGCAAAAAAGTATTGATGAAGTGCGGGAAGATGTAGAAGCATGGGCTGAAGAAAACAAACAGGAAATTGAACTGCTGAGAAGGAACGAGCAGTTTCGGCGGGAGTTTCTTCAAAATCTATCACATGAATTCAAGACTCCGGTGTTTGCCATACAGGGTTATGTTGATACACTGCTTGCGGGTGCACTGGCTAATCCGGACGTAAACAAAAAATTTCTCGAGAAGACAGCGAAGAATGTGGACCGCCTTACTCACCTGCTAAATGACCTGGATGAAATATCCAGCCTTGAAAGAGGTGAGCTGGTGCTGTACAAGCAGAGCTTTATAATACAAGACCTCATAAAAGATGTTTTTGAAAGTTTGTCTTTAAAAGCAGAAGAAAATAATATCCATTGCAGCATTAAGAAAGGCTGTGAATCTCCGCTGACAGTGTTTGCAGACAAAGAAAAAATAAGGCAGGTATTCACCAACCTTGTGGAGAACTCAATAAAATATGGAAGACGAGGCGGCAATATTACCGCCAGTATGTACAAAACAGATGGACGTCATATACTCATTGAAATAACAGATGATGGTATCGGAATTAATGAAAGACATCTACCGCGGCTGTTCGAACGATTCTACCGGACTGATGAAGGTCGCAGTATTGATGTTGGAGGCAGTGGCCTTGGCCTTTCCATTTGCAAACACATCATTGAAGCCCACGGACAAACAATACATGTAAGAAGTACAGAAGCAATTGGCACTACAGTTGGGTTTACGTTAGATGTTAGGAGGGATTAATACCACTCTTTCCCTTCTGCCAGACTTTTTAAAAAATTGGCTGCTTCATTACTCATCGTTGTTGGAGTAAGTTCGTCATTTACCAGCTGCATAAAATGGTGACACCCATCCCCTGAATAATTAAAAGACACATCTCCAACTATCACTCCGTTTTTATAAAACATGAGATTACCATCGTAACCGCATTTATAAGCTTCACCGGTTTTACCATCCACAAAGTTTATCAGCTTTTTTATGGCCTTGCCTTCCGTGGTACTCATAGTTTTTGCAATCGTATTGGCTTGGGGAGTATTAAAATTTATCACCAGGCTATCGCTTCCTCCCAGCTGCTTGCTAATGGAAGATACACTACCACTGCAGGAGGTAAGACAAACAATCAAAGCCATAGATAGGAGCCGCATCATTTTTTATTAATGTTACGAATAGTTTTTGATACTGCCAGTTGCCATTTAAGCCTGTACTGTCAACTTTACCCGATGATAAAACTATTTGGTCATGAATCTTGAGGCAATAGTCAGCGGACGGAATGTAAATCTCTTCTTTACATGATGGCCTCCGCTCCGGGTAAGGATATCCCGCAGTACTTCAATTGTCCGGATGATATGGGTTCCTTTATTGATCATCACACAATCAGCAAGAGCTGCATGTGCGGCATCGGTCACTTCTGACCGGGTAGCCACGCCGGACTTGTTAAGATTTTCCAGTACCTGTGTAGCCCATATCACCGGCACATGAGCTGCTTCACATATCCAGAGTATTTCTTCCTGTATTTCACTCATCCGTTCAAAGCCGATCTCCACTGCCAGGTCGCCCCTTGCAATCATCACCCCGATGTTTTCCTGCCGCATGCCACAAAACAGCAGGTCTGGCAGGTTTTTTACAGCCTCCGGTGTTTCAATTTTAATTACCAGTGAAAGATCTTTGTTTTTTCCAATTGCTTCCTGCAGTTGCAGAATGTCTTTTGTATTGCGGACAAACGAATAACCAACAATGTTTGCATGTTTATTTATAAAGGACAGGCATTTAATATCGTAATCAGTTAGGGCGGGCATCAATAA
>MTKZ01125099.1_pt1 | contig 16246 bp, 26 predicted proteins | sample 1042781 | NCBI WGS metagenome assembly MTKZ01 (sample SAMN06212207, study PRJNA360539) | anaerobic digester metagenome | biome: Wastewater treatment plant; material: sludge; isolation source: anaerobic digester fed with sludge from wastewater treatment plant | place: Denmark: WWTP Viborg ...
TGGTCTCACACGACCAGAGGCAGTTCACCTACACGCGAGAGCAGATGAGGGCCGCCGGCGAGCAGGCCGGCTGGCAGGTCACATACATCGGCAAGTGGGGTCACCCGCGCGGGCAACGGATGCTGCGCTTCGCCCCGAAGAATTGAGTTCGTCAGGGAGGACATGATGAATATCGAGATCAGACCGATCACCGAGGTCACACCGTATGAGAAGAATCCACGCATCAACGATGCGGCAGTGGATGCCGTCGCGGAGTCCATCCGCCGGTTCGGGTTCCGCCAGCCGATCGTGGTGGATACCGACGGCGTGATTGTCTGCGGGCACACGCGATGGAAGGCGGCGCAGAAGCTCGGGCACGCCGAGGTGCCCGTCCACGTCGCCCGCGACCTGACGCCCGAACAGATCCGGGCCTACCGCATCGCGGACAACAAGACGGCCGAGCTGGCGGAGTGGAATCTAGAGTTGCTGCCGATCGAGTTGGCCGAGCTTCAGGGCGCCGGCATCGATTGGTCGCTGCTCGGCTTCGATGCCGACGATCTGGCCAAGCTGCTCGATCCGGGCGTCCAGCAGGGACTGACCGACCCCGACGAGGTGCCCGAACCACCGGATGAGGCGACCACGCAGCCGGGCGATATCTGGGTGTTGGGCAACCACCGGCTGATGTGTGGCGACTCGTCGCGGCCTGAGGACGTGGACCGTCTGCTGGATGGGCAGCGGATTCATCTGGTTAACACCGATCCGCCGTACAACGTGAAGGTGGAGCCCCGAAGCAACAACGCGATCGCGGCAGGCCTGTCGTCGTTCGGCGAAGCGGGCGTCACGCACCATCAGGGCTTCGACCTGGCACGGCGCCCCGAGATCGCAAAGCCCACACACCACAAGCTGCGGCCCAAGGATCGTCCGCTGGCCAATGACTTCGTCAGCGATGAGGAATTCGATCGGCTACTGGCGGCATGGTTCGGCAACATCGCCCGCGTGCTCGAGCCGGGCCGTGGGTGCTACATCTGGGGCGGCTACGCGAATTGCGGCAACTACCCACCGGTGCTCAAGCGATGCGAGTTGTATTTCTCGCAGGCGATCATCTGGGTCAAGGAGCATCCGGTTCTGACGCGGAAGGACTTCATGGGCAACCATGAGTGGTGCTTCTACGGCTGGCGTGAGGGCGCCGCCCACGTCTACCTCGGCCCCAACAACGCTGTGGACGTGTGGCCGATCAAGAAGGTCAACCCGCAAAGCATGGTGCACTTGACTGAGAAGCCTGTCGAACTGGCAGTCCGCGCGATGCAGTACTCGTCGCGGGCCGGCGAGAACGTGCTCGACCTGTTCGGGGGCAGTGGTTCAACACTGATCGCCGCCGAGCAGACCGGACGTCGGGCGTATCTGATGGAGCTGGACCCGCTGTACTGCGATGTCATCGTTCAGCGGTGGGAGAAGTTCACGGGGCGGAAGGCGGTATCGACACGGCAAGCAATTCCAGCAGAGTCATGAATTCATCGGGGGCCAGAACCCCGGGATTGCGCGTTGGAGGAATCCTGCCGAAAGCCCTCAACAACTGTTCGTCATGGACGATGGGCGCGTGCCAGGAGAGATCTTTGAACAGAGTCTCGCATATTACAAACGTGGGATGCTTCGATGCCCGTTGCCTGTACGACCAATCCCAGGCCCGACGGAGTGCCTCGCCAGCGAGATGTTGCAGGCTTCTGTTGCGCCCGTGGCTGTGCTCGAGCGGCTTGGAGGGATTGTCCTTGATCATGCAGTTGTTGGGAATAGACATGCCCTGTTCGAGGTACCACTTCGCACCTTCCTCGTGTGAGAGAAGCACAGCGACGACTCTCAGAACCGCCGTGAGCCGGTGGTGGGCGATGTATCCGTCGCCGTACCTCCCTTTCACGGTCATGTATCCCACCACGTCGCCGGGTGCCAGCCGCGGCGCGAACTTGTCCGCTCGGCATAAGCACGAAATGGAGGGATGACAATGTTCGAGGTCGGGTTCTCGTCGGATCGATCCGTCAACAAATGGGGGTATGCCGAGCTCAGCGGATGCAGCACGGCCATGCTTGGTGGCGACCAGCGGGCGGTAAGTGTTGAGGAAGCATCGATGCATTGTCCTACATTATGGACTGATTCTGATTGGAAACCCAGAGCGATCGTCAGGCCGGAGCAACGCCCCGGTCGAGGCCGAGGCGTTGAAACCATGATGCGTATGACTGGCTCAATACGGCAGGTCGGCACAGGGCTGACAGGTAACCGTCGGGCCGTCGGCGTCGGTCACCTCGACCATGCTCGTCTTCTCAAAGAAACCGCCGCATCGGTCACAGCGGTCCAGTTGGTGATGACGATGGAGTCCATCGCTGAGGACTTCATCAACCTGCGCGGGTCCAAGCGCGTTGGGCAGACTCCAGGTGTTCAAGACCTCGCCATCGTCGTGGGTCAGTGTCAATCGCATGGTTCACGCCTCCTTACCGGTCTGGTGAGCAAACATCCCCCGTTCGACCTTTTGGAACCGGGCCTCGCTGCCCTTGGTCCTGATCTCCCGGATCATCGCGGCGTACAGCGTGGCCTCGGGCGTCTTGCCGTTGGGGCTCGACCACAGGCCCTTGGCAGCCATCGCCTCGACAAGGTCCTTGGCTCGCATTGGCTGGTCTTCAGCCTTGAGGATCTCGGCGGCGGCATCCAGAGCGCTGACTCGCTTGGGCTTGTCGGCGGCGGGCTTGCGGGCCTTCTTCCCACGCTTGGCGGGCTCAGGCACCGGCTGCCCGGTGACGATTTCGACGGTGGGCGTAACGTCGGGCTCAATGGCCTCAGCCGCCTTGCCGGCACCGGCCTTCTTCTTGCCGCCTGTCTTTACCTCGCTTCGCAGGCGCTGGGGGCTCTTGATGCGCACCTTCTTGTTGGTCGCGAGGTTGGTGGCGTCCCATCCGCCGTGGCGGTTCTCGCCGTCGATGCGAACCTCGACGACCTTGTCGCTGACCTTGGCGGTGTAGACCGCCCCAATCTTGACCTCGTTTTTCTTCATCGCATGGCTCCTTCTGAAAAGTGGCTCCTCCGATCAACCGTTGACCGGAATGGTTACGATCCGATGGCTGCCATCGGGCAGCTCATGGTCACACAGGTACGCGAACTCGACCCGGGCGTTGTGCAGCATGTCCAGCGTGCGGCTATCCACCACCATGTTCCGACCGTGGATCAGGACCGCTTCGCCGCCAGACGCGTCGGCATGCTGGATCGCCTCACCGGGGCGCTCGAACTCGACGACTTTGAACTCGATGGTCATGGTTTGTTCTCCAGATCAAGCGTTCTTGCGTGCCTTCTTCGCCGCCCGTCGCAAGGCCCGCCACTCGACGATGGTCACCATTTGGCTGTCCTTTGCGGCCAGCAGCGCTTCGGCGGCGGCGAGCAGTTCCGCCTGGCCGGCGCGGTAGGCGGCATCAAGGGCCCGCGTCAACCCGCCGACGCCGACATCGTGGAAGTCGAGGCTGTCCATGTTGCGGGCTTCGAGCGTCTCGATACCCAAATGCTTGCGGGCGATCTGCGTAAACTGGTCGTTCTTGGTCATGGTCCACCTCCATCATTTCCCGTAGGTGTGCTCGGCCAGGCCCGCGCTCAAGAAGTCGACGATTGCCTGGGCCGTCGCGTCGGCGGCGGCCACATCCGCACCCCGGTCCCAGTTGTAGACCGTCTGTTTGTCCGCCAGGCGCTGGAGCCACAGCTTCGAGATGCGGCTGTCGCCAATCTCGTAATCCGGAATCTCGGCGTGCTCCGGGAACACCAGGGCATCGAACCGATGCCCGTGCAGGGTTCCACATACCCAGGTTCCGGCGGCGGCGGCCCGGCGGGTCATCTTGGTGATGACCAGATCGTCGCCCAGGTCCAGGTCGTTCGTGATGTTCTTGCGGGTCGTCTTCATGGCGTGCTCCTTCGTGGTTGGCGTTCAGGCCTGTTCAGGAACAAACAACTCGCCCACTTCCCATACCTCGCGCCCGTGGGCGGTCTGGACGACATAGGACCAGGCGTCGATCCCGTTGCGGCGGAAGGTGCAGACTCGCACGATTCGGCCGGGCTCGCCGTCTTCCTTGGACACCACCATCGTCCCGGGCGTCAGGCGTCTGTTGTTCGCGTTGGTCGTCTTCGTGGTCATCTTGGCGTCTCCTTTATTCTGCGATTCCAGTCATGTCCTTACGCTGTGTTTCGCCGAAAGGGAAGGCGATTCCGCCCGGAATCTGGGGTTTTTCGCATGTTCGGCCACACCGAACGCATGGGCGCAAACATGCAGTATCACCGCACTTCGTGGCGGCGGGAGGCGGCGTAGATGAGCGAACATGTGCCCGGCGCGCAGGTCCCACGGGGGATGAGTCCGACGGCGATTGCCGTCGCTGATGCCGCGCGGTTGTTGTCGGCTGCGGGCAGCCGTCCGGTGACACCGGAACAGATCCTTGTTGACATCGATGCCGGGGCGCCGGCCAACGGCGACGGGACGATCAATCTTGTGCACTACGCTGCATGGCTCGTGAAGGAGATGTCCACCGGTGGCGATTGACCCGCGTCGATTGAAGCCCACGCAGTTGGTGCAGTTGCTCAACTCCACGCCGGCAGGCGAGGTGATCAACGAGCGCCAGCTCTACCGCCATCGCGCCCGGGCCGGTTTGCGGATCGGGGACGGACGCACAATCGATCTGTTGCGCTATGTCGCGTGGTAGGTTCATGAACGGCACAGGCCGAGACCCGAGCCCGAAGGGCTGACGGGATACGACGCCCTGAAGGAGCGTGCGAGGCAACGTAACCTGGAGCTGTCGCTCTCTGGCCGCGACATTGGCGAGTTGCCGCCCGTGGCCGACCTTGACCGAAAGGCCAGGGCCGCGCGCGACTTCCGGTTCTTCTGCGAGACCTACTTCCGGGCCACGTTTCACCTGCAGAGGTCGCCCGATCATCTGAAGGTCATTGCCAAGATCGAGCTGGCGGTACTAGAGGGCGGTTTGTTCGCGATGGCCATGCCCCGCGGCAGCGGCAAGACCAGCCTGTGCGAGACGGCGTGCCTGTGGGCATTGATCTTCGGCCACCGAGAGTTCGTCGCCCTGGTCGGTGCCGATGAGGAGCATGCCGCGAACATGCTGGATTCGATTAAGGCCGAGCTGGAGAACAACGAGCTGCTGTTGGCCGACTTCCCCGAGGTGGTCTACCCGATCCACTGCCTGGAGGGCATTCACCAGCGCGCCGCCGGACAGCTTTATCAGGGCAAGCAGACGCACATTGGCTGGACCGCACGCGAGATCGTGCTGCCGACCATCCCGAGCAGCAGGGCATCCGGCGCGATCATCCGGGTTGCTGGCATCACGGGTCGTATCCGGGGGATGAAACACAAACGCGCCGATGGCACAAGCGTCCGGCCATCGCTGGTGCTGATCGACGATCCCCAGACAGACGAGTCGGCCCGCTCACCATCGCAGTGCGCGACCCGCGAGCGCATCCTGGCCGGCGCGATTCTCGGTCTGGCCGGTCCGGGCAAGAAGATTGCGGGTCTTATGACGCTGACGGTCGTTCGCCCCGACGACATGGCTGACCGCATCCTGGATCGCGAGAAACATCCGCAATGGCAGGGTGAACGGACGAAGATGGTGTACGCCTGGCCGGCGAACGAGAAACTGTGGGCGCAGTATACCCAGATATGGCGCGATGGAATGCGGGCGGATCGGGGGATCGGTGAGGCCACGGAGTTCTATCGTGTTCACCGTGAGGAGATGGACGAGGGTGCCGTCGTCGCCTGGCCAGAGCGGCACCACCCGGACGAACTCTCGGCCATCCAGCACGCGATGGATCTGAAGCTTGATCGGGGGNNATCAAAACGAACCATTGCCCGAGGATGTGCCCGACGATGATCTGCTGACCGCCGACCAGATCGCTGCCAAGGTCAACGGCTATAGGCGCGGCGAGGTGCCCCTGGGCTGCAGCCACCTGACGATGTTCATCGACGTGCAGGCCAAGGCCCTGTTCTGGCTGGTCGCCGCATGGGAGGACAGCTTCGCAGGATACGTGATCGACTACGGCACGGAGCCGGACCAGAAGGAAGGGTACTTCACGCTCCGCGACATCAAACGAACGCTGGGGAGCGTGACGCCCCGGGCGGGGCTGGAAGGTTCGATCTACGCGGGCCTCGAGCGACTCACCGAGGCAACACTCGGTCGCGAGTGGCGCCGGGACGACGGTGCGATGGTTCGGATCGATCGTTGCCTGATCGATGCCAACTGGGGCAATTCCTCGGACGTGGTCTACCAATTCTGCCGGCAGAGCAAGTTCGCGGGCACAGCAATACCCAGTCACGGACGATACGTGGGCGCCTCCAGCATCCCGTTCAGCGAGTACAAGCGTAAGCGTGGTGACCGCGTTGGCCTCAATTGGCGCATCCCGGTCGTGACTGGCAAGCGGGCTGTGCGCCACGTCGTATTCGACACCAACTGGTGGAAGTCTTTCGTCCACGCCCGGCTGGCGGTGGCCATCGGCGATCCGGGCGCGCTGTCGCTCTTTGGCAGGAAGCCGGAGGCCCACCGTCTGCTCGCAGGGCACCTCACGGCCGAGTACCGCGTCAAGACCGAGGGGCGCGGCCGTACCGTCGATGAGTGGAAGCTTCGCGTTGACGGCCTGGACAACCACTGGCTCGACGGCCTGGTCGGCTGCGCCGTGGCCGCGTCGATGCAGGGAGCGGCGCTGTTCGGAACGGATCTCCGCCCGGTGCCACGGCCTAGCGTTCGATTGTCGGAGTTGCAGAGGACGAAGCGATGACCCAGGACAACCAGGTCCAGCGCCCTCAGTCAGAACAACGCGGGCTTCGCTGTCCGAAGTGCGGTTGCGGGCACTTTCGGGTCATCTACACCCGCAGCGTGTGGGGTGGCCGGATCATGCGCCGGCGGGAGTGTCGCCACTGCGGCCGGCGCATAATGACCTATGAAAGGGTCGCCTTTTGAGCACCAGGCCGTGGAGGGCCTTCCGTCACCAGCTCCGCGCGTAGCAGCGTACTGAAACAGAGGATTTGCGCAGGATCCCACTCCTATACGTGATCTCGGCGCCGCATTCGAAGTTATGTTCATCTGCGGTGCGGGTCTCGAGCCACGTTTGGGTCAGTCGATGAGTACCGACGACCATCAGACTGGAGACGAGAGTCGTATCCAATTTGGTCGAATTGGACGTGAACGCGTCCGAGAGCGCCCTGCCTCCCTTTGAAGCAAGGCCGCCAGCCAAGTCGATCAGCGCCAGCGCCGATGATGCATCCATTGGTCAATCCCCATCGCGATCAGTTCGACGAAACGTATAAGAGCCAGTCACCGGAAAGATCGGATGACTTCGTGTGATTGTCACTTCTTTCGTCGTTTCGAAGTGACGGTCGGTACCGCGATAGCGCTGCCATGTATCGATTTCCTCAAGGTTCGACCTCCGCAGCGACTCCTGGACATCCTCTTCCATCTCATCCTTGATCGCTGCCCTAACACCGTCCTTGGCCGCTTTCCCGATCCAGATGGCTGCCAAGAGCGCCCCCAGGGGCGGGCACGCGCTCCCAATCGCGACGATCGCAGGCGCCGCAAGGGCAACGCCACCAACATGCTTCGCCAATACCTTCTTTCGTTCGGGACCCATGGCACGTCTCCTCAAATACTATCGACGGCGATTCACCCATCTGACCGGCATCACAACAGAATGAGCTTTATCCGTCACCACCGAATACTGCGTCCGCCTTTTCAATTCCACGGAGGAACATCTCGGTCAGCCTCACGCATAGATCCTCATCGAGCGGCTCCCACGTCGCGAAGATCCTCAGGTACATGTCCTCTCGGATCTCACGACGCTGGTCCATCAGCTTCTCACCCTTCTTGGTGATCTCGAGTCTCTTTTTTCGTTCGTCTTCCTTGGCTCGTCTCGCGCGGAGCAGCCCGAGGTTCTTGGTCATCCGACCTATCGCCTGCGTGATGGCAGCGTCCGAAGACCCGGCAGCGACGGTGCTGCCCTTCATGAACTTCAGGGCATCGCCAAACTGAACCTCACCCTTTTCAGAGATCCACTCCAGCAGCGTCCAATCTCGCTCGCTGAGACGCTCACCTCCAGGGACTGCGCCAAGCCGTGTCGCCCAAGACTGCCGCGTCTTTCGGGCAAACGCCATCATCGCCTTTACGAGCGCCACTTGTGATTCAGTCAGCTTCGGAGTCATATCGATACAAGTATAGCATCATTCTGAATGGCGTCAATGACTAAATTGAAATAATGTCAAATATGTCGTAAGTAATTGCTAAAAAGCATCTTACAGCATATAATAAACTTAACCATATGTAGCAAATCGTTGTCTCAGATGGAGGAGTTCCCTTGTTGTCCGGTGTGGCGATAGTCTCGGGTGCTGCCCGGAGAGACCGAGCCCCAACCCGAGCCGGGGACCGTGATGACGAGGCAGTGGTCTCGCCCCTGTGGCTTTGTCGGCCATCTCCAGAGACTACATTCCATAAGTGGAACAATCTTCCGTCAGCCCGTCCTTTCTCGTTGCAAACCACGACGCATCGGCGTAAATAACCAGCAGACAACCTGGCCGGGAGTTCCCGGAGGCGAGCGGTCGGCGGCTGATCCCCGCCGAATCGACAAGCCGGTAGATGACGCGCCGTGCGGGGCCGCACCCCCGCGCGGCGCTTTTCATTTGGGCGTCGCCTCTCGGAACCACCGGCCGGTATGGCGGGATGGCGCAAAGGCAGCGTGCCGGGCTCATATCCCGGAGGTTGCAGGTTCGACTCCTGCTCCCGCAATGGGCAACGCGATGGTCGCGATGCCGGTCGGTTCACTGCAACGAGGAGACACCCATGTCGTTCGGTCCGGTCACGATTGCCACGCTCGAGACGATGGACGTTCAGGCCCCGGGAGCCCCCGGTCTTTCCGCCCGGCAGGTCTCCAACGGCGAGGGCGAGTTCACGCTCACACCGCCAACCACGGACGCCGACGGTTCGCCGCTGAGCGGCCTGACGTTCGGCCAAGCGGTGGTGATCCAGGCGGACGCGGCCACGGCGGAGTTGTACCGCACCGACTTCGAGGCCGCGCTCCAGTTCAACGGTGCGCAGGTGTTCGAGGTGGACTTGGCCAACGGCGAGCCGGTGACGCGCGTGTTCGCGATTGCTGAGCCGGGCCGCCCGTACTCGGTATTGGCGCGCGTGGCGGATCATCCTCGTGGGCAGTAGCCGCACGAGCCTGGTCACACTCCGCACCCGCCGGCGGCGATGGTGGGAGTGGTGGCTGATCGCAGGGGCCCGCTGGTTGCACGAATTGACCGGCGACCTCGTGATTCGAGTGGAACGGTGAAGCGATGGCAGAAGACCTCGGACCGACCATCCGCGAGAACGCCCAGGGGCCCAAGCGAGCCCAGGGCGATTCGGGCAGTATCGAACAGCACGGCCTGCAGGACCAGATCGAAGCGGACCGCTATCTGGCGTCCAAGCAGGCCGCGAAGAAGGGTGTTGGGGTCAAGATGACGAAGGTAGTCCCCCCGGGGGCAGTGTGAAGTGCTGAAGTGGCTGCGACAACTCGGCGCCCGCAAGTCGGCCGGCAATGACCGCCGTAGCCGGTTCTTCGTCGTGCGAGGCAAGTATGACGCCGCCCAGACCAACTATGAGAACCGTCGGCACTGGGCCAACGCCGATCATCTGTCGGCCAACGCGGCGGCCAACGTCGAGGTGCGCCGCACGCTGCGTAGCCGGGCACGCTACGAGGTGGCCAACAACAGCTACGCCAAGGGCATCGTGCTCACGCTGGCCAATTACGTCGTCGGCACCGGTCCACGCCTGCAGATGCTCACCGACGATCCCGAGGCCAATCGACTGATCGAGAAGGAGTTCTCCCGCTGGGCCAAGGCGGTCAGCCTGGCCCACAAGCTGCGGACGATGCGAATAGCCCAGTGTGAAACCGGTGAGTGCTTCGGGCTGCTGGCGACCAACCCGCGCATCGACGCTCGCGTGCAACTGGACCTCCGACTCATTGAAGCGGACCAGGTTACCACGCCGTGGCCGGTGGCTCGTCCTGAGACAAACGTTGTCGATGGAATCATGTTTGATGAGTTTGGAAACCCGCTCGCATACATGATTCTGCGGAGGCACCCGGGGGATAACACAGCCCTTCGCGTGGGCGGCGTTGAACACGACGTTCTGCCCGCCGAATCAGTCGTTCATCTTTATCGCGCCGAGCGGCCTGGCCAGAATCGCGGCATCCCGGAGATCACCAGCTCCCTGTCGCTTTTCGCGATGTTGCGACGGTACACGCTGGCCGTGCTCGGCTCAGCTGAGCAGGCGGCGTTGCCCAGCGGCGTGATCTACACCGACGCTCCCGCCGATGCCGAGGCCTCGGGCGTGGAGCCGATGGACCAAGTTGAGCTGGACCGGGGCACCTGGATGACCATGCCCTTCGGCTGGAAGATCGGCCAAGTCAAGGCCGAGCAGCCGACCACCGTTTACGGCGACTTCAAGCACGAGGTGATCAACGAGATCGCCCGCTGCCTGAACATGCCGTTCAACGTCGCTGCCGGCAACAGCTCGGGCTACAACTACGCTTCGGGGCGCCTCGACCATCAGGCCTTCTTCAAGGCTATCCGGATTGACCAATCCTACCTCGCGGATCTCGTTCTCGACCGCGTCCTCAAGGCGTGGATCGATGAGGCGGTGCTCATCGAGGGCTACTTGCCGCAGTCGCTGCGCAGTTTGGACGCGGACTTTACCCATCAGTGGTTCTGGGATGGTCATGAGCATGTAGACCCGGCCAAGGAGGCCTCCGCACAGGCGACGCGGCTGTCGAGCAACACTACGACCCTGGCGGCGGAGTACGCCAAGGCCGGCCTTGATTGGGAGAGCGAACTGCGTCAGCGGGCCCGGGAGGTTGCCTTGATGCGCGAGCTGGGGCTGGAGCAGACAGTGGCCACTCCGAAGCCCGAAAGCCAGGACCCGGAGTCGCAGAACACAGATGAAGACAACGTCATGGAGGATGCCAATGCCCGCCACGCAACGTGATCCACACGAGATCCATCCCGATCAGATCGAGTTGATGTGCAGCGCGGCGCAGCTCACACTCGAAGCCGCCGGCGGCGACGGCGCAGCGGAGCCCATACCGCGCTTCACGATGCTGGCCTACTCCGGAGATGCCATGCGCGTCGAAGGCTGGCGGTTCCCGGTCGTGGTCGATTTGGAAGGTCTCATGATCCCCTCGCAGCGCCGGCCCGTTCGATTTGGCCACAGCATGTACGCCGGCGTGGGTCACACCGAGCGGATCGCCATCGAGAGCGGACGGCTTGTCGCTGAGGGCATCGTCTCCCGCGACACCGCCGCCGCACGCGAGGTGGTGACCAGCGGGAAGCGTGGCTTCCCCTGGCAGGCGTCCATCGGCGCCCAGGTGGCGCAAGCCGATTTTGTGCGCGGCGGCAAGTCGGTCACGGTCAACGGCCGCATGTTCGAAGGCCCCTTGTACCTGGCTCGCAAGACCGTGTTGGGGGAGATCAGTTTCGTCGACCTGGCTGCGGACGGTAACACGACCGCCACCATCGCAGCCCATCAGCAGGAGAAACCGCTCATGGAAGAGCTCACACAAGCGCAGGACACCGACACGAACATCACCGGCGCCGCCGGTGCCGAGACCAAGCGCGACGCGCAGACGGGTGCAGCTGGCACGGAGGCCGGCGCGCCCGTCGATCCTATCCCCGAGATTCGCGCCCAAGCGATCGAGGAGACCCGTCGCCTGACCGCGATCAGGCGGATCTGTGCCGGCAAGCACCCCGACATCGAGGAGAAGGCCATCACCGAAGGCTGGAGCACCGACAAGTGCGAGCTGGAAGTGCTGCGTGCCTCGCGCCCCAAGGTGCCCGCCATCCACGCCGTTGAGCAGGCAACAGGTAGCCAGATGCTCGAGGCCGCTTGCATGCTTACGGCCAAGCTGGCCCGCGTGGAGGAACTGTTCGACGACAAGACGTTGGATGCCGCAAGCAAGCGGTTCCGTGGCGGCATCGGGTTGCAGGAGCTGCTCCTGGAGGCAGCGTGGGCCAACGGCTACACCGGGCGCAACTTCCGCGACAGCCGGAGCGTCCTGCGCTTTGCATTCGGGCACAACCTGCAGGCCGGTTTCTCGACCGTCGACATCGGCGGGATCTTGTCCAACGTGGCCAACAAGTTCCTGCTCGACGGGTTCTTCTCTGTCGAGCGGACGTGGCGGAACATCTGCGCCGTCCGCAATGTCTCCGACTTCAAGACGGTCACCAGTTACCGGTTGATCGGCAAGGACCAGTACGAGAAGGTCGCCCCGGGCGGTGAACTCAAGCACGGTACGCTGGGTGAGCAGAGCTACGCCAACAGGGCCGACACGTACGGCTTGCTGCTCTCCATCGATCGCCGCGACCTCATCAACGACGACCTCGGTGCCATCACCACCGTGCCCCGCAAGCTGGGTCGTGGCTCTGGCCTGAAGATCAACGACATCTTCTGGTCGACCTTCATGAACAACGCGGCCTTCTTCACGGCCGGCAACAGCAACTACATCTCCGGCACCGACACCGTTCTGAACATCGACGGGCTGACCAAGGCGGAAGTGACCTTCATGAACCAGGTGGATGCCGACGGCAAGCCCATCGGCATCATGCCCGTCATTGTGTTGGTGCCCACCAGCCTGAGCGCGATGGGCACGATGCTCTACAAGTCGCTGGAGATTCGCGACACCACGGCCAGCACCAAGTACCCGGTGGCCAACCCGCACGCCGGCAAGTTCCGCGTCGAGGTCAGCCGGTATCTGAGCAATGCCCAGTATACGGGCTACTCGGACAAGGCCTGGTATCTGCTCGCCGACCCCAACGACCTGCCGGTCATCGAAGTCGCGTTCCTGAACGGCCAGGAGTCGCCCACCATCGAGACAGCGGAGGCGGACTTCAACGTGCTGGGCATCCAGATGCGCGGCTATCACGACTTCGGCGTGGCCCTGCAGGAGCCGCGCGGCGGGGTGAAGGCCAAGGGTGAGGTGTGATGAACTTGCGGCGTTGAGTCCGCGTGGAGCATTCGCGTGGTCGAAGTGCCGGACAGACTTCGAATGCAACAGTTACGCGAGCGATGTCGGTTCGGTGTCCGGCACGATAATCCAGCTCGCCCCACGGATCAGGAGTACAGCTCATGGCAGTGGAAGCCACGTTTGTTCAAGAGGGTTGCTTGATCGATTACACGCCGGGCGCGGATGTGCCCGCGGGTGCGGTCGTTGTCCAGGGCGAACTGGTGGGTGTGGCCAAGGAAGCCATCAAGGCCAACCAGCTTGGCGCCCTGGCGGTCACGGGCACGTTCGATTTTGCCAAGGCCACCGGCGGGGGCACGGCCATCACCGTCGGTGCCAACGTGTACTGGAACGATACCGCCAACACGGCCACGACCACCGCGACCGGCAACAAGCTGATCGGCAAGTGCGTCAAGGCCGCAGCGGACGCGGACACGACTGTGCGCGTGCGGATGTCGCAGTGAGAAAGGGCACGTTGGATGGCCGCGATCTTTGTAGATGAGGGCGCTTCGATTGACTACACGTCGCCGGTGGATCGTTCCGTCGGCGAGGTCGTGTCGGTCGTGACGCCCGAGGGAGACGGCTTCATTGGCGTGGTCCCGTGCACCATCAAGGCCGGCAGTAAGGGCGCTCTGGCTGTCGCAGGTGTGTTCGAGCTGCCCAAGGCGGACGAGAACCTGATCGCCGGGCAGAAGGCCTACTGGGACGCCCTTCAGCAGAAGATCGTGATCTCGCCAACGCTGTTGGGCTGTGCGGGCAATCCCGTCCTCAACGGGCGGTTTCTTACCGGCAGCGCCAACTGGGTGAACTGGACCGAGCGCGGCAGCGCATCGCGGGACTTCAATTCGTCCCTCGTGCCCACCAACGGGCGAGCGCCCGCTCTGAGAATCTGGCAGACTGGCAACTTCAACGGCGGCGTCTACCAGGCCGTGACAGTGACGCCCGGCCAGAGCTACACGCTGCGTATCCTGAGCCGCGATCTGGCCTCGACGGTGGACGCGGCCTGGGCGGAAGTGCTGATCGGCACACCGGTGCCCGTCAACGGCCAGGATTACGCCGGCGGTTCGGGAGGAAGGCAGCTTCTGGCCAAATGGGACACGTATGTGTGTCCGCGATGGAACGGCGACCAGCGTACCGCAGGTGTGGTGCAGTCGCTCACGTTCACGGCGGCGGCGGCGACGATGTACTTGGTTCTCAAGGCCGGCCAGAACACCTCGCCCACAGCCGTAGTGGATGTGTCGTTCGACGACGTGGCCTTGTGCCAGGCGCCTGGTGAGCCGGCGGTTCTCTCGCCGATCGGCGTGGTGATCGCCAACGCATCCAGCGCAGACAAGACCGCCTTGGTCAGGTTGTCGCAGTGAGCATGAAGTGAATGGGCAGTTGCCTCGGTCAAGAGGCGCGATTGGGAGACTGACAATGCCAGCAAGATTCGTTCGGTCGGCGCGAGTACTCAATCACATCCCCAAGGCGAACGTCGCCCCGGGAGATGTGATTGTTCAGGGTGACCTGGTTTCGATCGCGAGACGGAAAATCCAGGCCAACCGGCGTGGGTCACTGGCCGTTTCGGGGGTATTCGACATCCCCAAGGCCACCGGTCCGGGCACGACCATCGCCATCGGCACCAAGGTCTACTGGGACCTGGCCAATAAGGTGGCTACGGCCAATGAGAACGGTGGCGCGAACAAGTATGTCGGCAAGGCGATCAAGAACGCGCCGGAGACGGCTGCGGTCGTGCGTGTCCTGCTGTCGCAGTGAGTGAAACGATGACCGACCTGCTTGAAAAGGGATCGACTTGGCTGGAGGACCAACGCACGCGGCATCTGACGCGGTTGGTCGCGTACCAGCGCGGCGCCGACTCAGTGGAAATCAAGGCCACCATCGGTCGCACCGTGTTCGAACAGGCCGACGATTTCGGCGTCATCCAGAAAACCGAATCGCGGGACTTCCTGGTCCTGGCGGCGGATCTGGTGCTCAACGGCGAGCGCGTGCTACCCAGACCCGGCGATCACGTTCGCGAGGCCCAGGGTGATCAGGTGTTCGTCTACGAAGTCATGGCACCGGGGACGGAGCCGCCCTTTCGGTATTCGGACACGTACCGGCAGACGCTCCGCGTTCACACGAAACACGTGGCCACGGAGGGTGCGTGATGGTGACCAACTGGATGATCGAGCCTGTCGTGCAGTACGGCTTCCTGGGCTTCTCTGTCGTCCTGCTCGGCGTGGTGATCTGGCTGATCCGCAAGCTGCTGGAGGTCCTGGAGGCCAACAACCGGATCATCGCGGCCAATACCGAGGCGATCCGCGATCTGACCAACATGACCAGCGACCTGCTGAAGCTGCACCGCTCGTTGCACGACAAAATCATCTCGCGGCCCTGTATTGCCCGGGAGGAAGGTTGAGATGGCAGTCATCACCGATATCGCCGACGCCGTGGTCGCGAGCCTGAACAGCGGCTTGTTTAGCGAGCCGTTCACCGCTCAACGGCGATACCAGCCGTCGTTCGAACTGCCCGAGATGCAGACGTTGCAGGTCAGCGTCGTGCCCAAGTCGGTGTCGATCACCAAAGCCACCCGCGACAGCAGCTATTTCGATTTCGCGATCGACATCGGCGTGCAGAAGAAGGTGAACCCCGATGCGCTCGCCGAGGTCGATGCCCTGATGACTCTGATGGACGAGATCGCCGACCATCTACGGCTCACACGGTTGGACGGGGCGCCGCAGGCGGCATGGTTGACCATCGAGCACGCACCGATCTTCGCCCCGGAGCATCTGGACCAACTGCGGCAGTTCACCAGTGTGCTCACGGCCACGTATCGCGTAGCCAGGTAAGGAGGAACAGGACATGACCACCTTTATTCTCGGCAAGGATGCAAAGCTCTACCACGGCGCGGCGGGTAGCTCCGCGGCGGCGGAGATGGCCAACGTTCGTGACGTGACGCTCACTCTGGAGGCGGGCGAAGCGGATGTGACCACCCGGGCCAACTCCGGTTGGCGGGCGACCGCGCCCACGCTGCGTGAGTGCACCTGCGAGTTCGAGATGGTCTGGGACCCCGACGATGCAGGCTTCACAGCCATCAGGAACGCCTTTCTCGCGTCGGGGCTGATCGCTCTGAAGATTCTGGACAAGGCAAGTGGCCAGGGTCCAGACGGCGACTTTGCCATCACGTCCTTCAGCCGCAACGAGCCGCTGGAGGAGGCGATCACCGTCAGCGTGACGGCCAAGC
>MTKZ01031605.1_pt3 | contig 16230 bp, 11 predicted proteins | sample 1042781 | NCBI WGS metagenome assembly MTKZ01 (sample SAMN06212207, study PRJNA360539) | anaerobic digester metagenome | biome: Wastewater treatment plant; material: sludge; isolation source: anaerobic digester fed with sludge from wastewater treatment plant | place: Denmark: WWTP Viborg ...
ATCCGCAAAGGGGACGAATACCTCGCCAAACGGGATTTCGACAACGCCCTGCTGCATTATCAAAAGACCTACGACATCATTCCAGATTACGATCTGGCCAACCAGGCCATCGCGCGGTTGAACGCGGTCAAGGCCGATATCGAACGCGCCACCAGCCTCTATTCGCAAGCCGAAAAAGCCGAACTGGCCGGCAAATTCGGCGAGGCGCTCAATCTCTACCGCCAGGCCAACAGCCTGGACGCCCGGGCGGAATACCGCAACAAGGCCTCCCAAATGCAAAACATGATGGACGCCCAGGCCAATCCGGTCGCCTTTGCCCAGCGTATCATCAACGATTACAAGGGAGGTTTGCTAAATACCCGCATCCGCCGGCAGAAGCAGGATCTCCTTGAATCTTTCGATCCCAACGAGATCCGCGACACTGGCTGGAAGATCATGATCTCCTCCAGCCAATACAAGTACGAAGCACGTTATGACCTCGTCACGCCGACGATTTCCTATTTCTACGTCTGGCAGGTCAACCTCAAAGACCGGGAGATCATCCCTTTGAACAAGATATCCGAAAACCTGATGAGGTAAGCATGTCCCGGAAGATAACGCTACTTTTACTGCTGCTGCTCGCTTACGCAGCCCTCGCCGCCCAGGGGGAGTTCGACATCCGGGCTTTTTCCGACAGTACCAAATACGGCTGGCAGGACTGGCGCGACCGCGTAGCTTACCGCGATGACATCCTGGAACGGCAGCAACTGCTGCAAATGTACGAAATGGAAGCCAGCCCCATACGCACGACGATCATCAAATCCCTGCTGATCCCCGGCCTTGGCCAGATGGACAGCAACGCCGGCACCAAAGGCTCGATCCTGCTGGGCAGCGAACTCCTGGCCCTGGGCACGGCCTATCTCTTTTGGGACCGCAGCCAGTATTACTACCACAAATACCAGCAGGCCACGCAGGTGGAGGAGATCGAATCCTATTACAACGCCGCGCAAAACCCGCGTCAGTACTCGCTGCTCTTTCTGGGCCTGGGCGCGGTGATCTGGGGCTATAATGTCTTCGACGTGATACAGACCACGGACGATTACAACGTCGAGGTCTGGCAGGAGATCATGGACAAATACGCCCGCAAAAAAGTCACCCTGGGCCCGCAAGGCATCGGAGTAAGGTTTTAGGAGGCGATCATGAAACCGAGATCAATCGCCCTGCTGCTGATCATAACGCTGCTGCTGGCCTCCTGCGGCCTGAAGCGCACCAATCCCCTCGATCCCATCGGCAATACGGAGATCCAGACTCCGCAGACGGTCTCCAATTTGATCATCTACGGCGTTTCTCCCGCCGGGGCCGATAATAAATACGTCGATCTGCGCTGGGACGCGAACAGTTCTTTGACCACCGACGGTTACTTCGTTTACCGCGGATTGGGCTACAGCGCTTCCTATGCCGTCGTGGACACGGTCTTCACCAATAGCTGCTACCACGGCTCGGAGCCCTGGCATCAAGTGCTGCCGGGCATTTACTGGTACAAAGTATCCGCCTTTAAGGACATCTACAACGACGAGGGTTTGTATCTGGGCCGCCTGGAAGGAAGGCTGAGCGAGGCCAGGCCTGTCGTGGTCCCCAATTAGGGGATTTTCTCCATGAGGGCCGATTTCAGCGCGGAGCTGAACGAGCAGCAACTCCAGGTTGTCACCGACACCGAAGGTCCGCTATTGGTCCTGGCCGGTGCAGGCAGCGGCAAGACCCGCTCCATCATCTACCGCTGCGCCTGGCTTTTGAAAGAAAAACAGATCCCGCCCTGGAATGTCCTGGTAGTTACCTTCACGAACAAGGCCGCCCGGGAATTGCAGGAGAGGCTGGAAAAACTGCTGGGCTTTCCCGTCCGCTCGCTCTGGGTGGGCACTTTCCACCACGTCTGCTCCCGCATCCTGCGCACTGAGGCTTCCCACCTGCCCTTCAACGCCAATTTCTCCATCTATGACGAGGACGCCCAGAAATCAGTGCTCAAGAAGATCTACAAGGAGCACAACCTCGACAAGCAAAAATACCCTTTCCAGCGCGTCCTGGGACGCATCGGCAGATATAAGAACCGCCTCCAACTGCCGGAGGATCTGGCTCCGGACGCATCTGAACTGGCACACTCCAAGGGCTACCATGACGATTTTGAAAGCAAGTTCCTCACCATCTACACACTTTACCAGCAAAGCCTGCTGCTGAATCAGGCCCTGGATTTCGATGACATACTGCTCTACACTGCCAAACTTCTGCAAAGCAACGACGCCGTGCGCGAGAAATACCGCCAGCTCTTCCGCTACGTGATGATCGACGAATATCAGGACACCAACCAGGCTCAGTTCGAGATAGTGCGCCAGATCGCCGGCGGACACCAGCATGTCTGCGTTGTGGGTGACGACGACCAGGCCATCTACAGCTTCCGCGGCGCCACCATCCGCAATATTTTGGAATTCGAACGCGATTATCAGAACGTCCATGCCATCCGTCTCGAACAGAACTACCGCAGTACGATGCGCATCCTGACCCTGGCCAACGCCATCATCAAAAACAACCGCAACCGCCACAGCAAGGATCTCTGGTCCGAATTGGGTGAGGGCGATAAGCCGGAGCTGTTCACCTATCAGGATGAGACGGACGAGGCTGACCGAACCGCCGAACTAGCCCTCAAACTACACGCCGACGGAGTTCCCTTCAGCCAGATGGCCGTCCTGTACCGCACCAACGCTCAGTCCCGTGTGTTCGAGTACGCTTTCTTGCAGCGCAAGATACCCCATACCATCGTGGGCAGCCTGCATTTCTACCAGCGCAAGGAGATCAAGGATCTGCTGGCCTACCTCGCCGCGCTGACCAATCCCGCCGATTCTGAAAGCCTGCTGCGGATCATTAACGAACCTCCCCGCGGCATAGGCCAGACAACAGTTTCCCGGCTGCTGGCCTTTGCCGGGAAGACCCGCGTCACGCTCTGGCAGGCGCTGCAAAATTATCAGGCCATCGAGGATCTCAATTCCGGGATGCGGACGCGGCTGGCCGAGTTTGCCGGCAAACTGGAAAACTGGCGCCGCCTTGCCCTCAAAGCCCCGGTGCTCGAGGTGGTCAAGGACATCATGGACTCCCTTGATTTGATCAACCTTTACAAGCAGAGCCAGGATCCCAAGGACATTTCCCGCGTGGAAAACCTGATCGAGTTTGTCGGCTCAGTCAGCGAGTTTTCCGAGCGCTGGGCTACCGAACACGACAAACCCACGCTACTGGCAGATTTCCTGCCATTCGTCGCCTTGCAGACCGATCTCGATCTGGTGCAGGAAAACTCTGACTCGGTACGTCTGATGACCCTGCACAACGCCAAGGGCCTGGAATTCGGCTGCGTCTTCATCGTGGGGCTGGAGCAGGAGCTTTTGCCGCATCGCATGAGCCTGGACAGCCGCGAAGCCATCGAAGAGGAACGCCGCCTGTTCTACGTGGGCGTCACCCGCGCCAAAACCAGGCTGCTGCTCAGTTATGCCAAATGCCGCCGCCTCTACGATACCTTTTATTACACCAAACCCAGCCTCTTTTTGCAGGAACTGGACGATTCGCTTTTCGCCGGCGACAACGACCCGGCGGACCTGGCGCCCGCCCAGCGCGCTAAACCAAAGATCCGCCACCGCGTCACGGAAAAGGACAAGCAGTTCCGCATCGGACAGCAGGTCTGGCATTCCGAATACGGACCGGGGATCGTCCTCAGTGTTGACGGGACGGGACCCGACGCCCGGCTGACAATTTCATTTTCCAGCGGCAAACTGGCTAAGATCATCGGTACCTTCGTCAGCACCGAACCCTAATAGATTTATGCTTTATACCGAGATAAAAGAGGATTTGGAGCGCTCGCCCTTCTTCCAGAGCCTGGCTGCGGCGCTGCCTGCGGAAAAGCGGATCCAGATCCACCACCTCAACCAGAGCGCCCGGGCCCTCGCTGCTGCTCATTTATGGGCCAAAACGGGTAAGAATGTCCTGATCGTTTCGCAGGACGACATAATCGCGGAGGACATCTGGGACGACCTCTGCGCTCTGATCGGCACCGCGAACGCGCATTACCTGCCCGATTACGAGATCCTGCCCTACGAGGAACGCTCACCCCACTATTCGATACGCGCCACGCGCATGATGTGCGTCCACAATGTACTGCAGGGCGATCCAGCCGTTTACAGCCTGTCCATCCGCGCCCTGCTGCGCTATCTGCCGCCTTTGGCCAATATCGAGCGCCACGTGAAGGTCCTGCGTCCGGGATTGGAGTACCCGCCGGATGAACTGATCCGCGACCTCGTCTTCATGGGCTTCGAGGTCCAGTACCAGGTGAACAAGGTCTTCCAGGCCGCCCGGCGCGGCGGGATCATGGACATCTTCAGCCCTCCCGGATTGAAGCCCGTTCGCATCGAATTTTTCGGCGACGAGATCATCACCATGCGCCATTTTTCGCTGAACACCCAGCGCTCCGAACCGGGCGAGGTGCCGTCGTATACCTTGATCCCAGCCCGCGAATTTTGCCTGGATGACATCCGCAAAACCTCGCCGTTGGCCAGTTTGATCAAAACCCACGGTTTCTACGAAGGCATCGAAAACCAATACAGCCTGCTTCTGGACAGCCTCAGCCTCTTCGCCGACTATTTCGATCCGACCAGCCGCTTGCTCGTTTTTAACAACTACGTCTATGTCGAGGAGGAATTCCAGCAATTGGCCGAGCAGGTCCACCAGCAGTACAAGCGCGAACTGAAGAACAAGACCAAAGCCAAGCTCAGCCCGCCGGAGAAACTCATCGCAGATGAACAGGAATTGCTACAGCTGCTGGATCCCGCGTTCAGCCTGTTCCTTTCCCAGAGCGAATTCGTCCTGCCCTTCGCCACCGAGAACGTCAAGGCCCCCTGCGAGCCCCAGCCCTCTTTCAACGGCGATCTGAACCTGCTGGCTTTATCTTTGAAAAAACTGTCGCTGGAAGGCACCGAACCCGTTCTTCTCTTCGACAATGCCAGCCAGAGCCGTCGCATGAATGAACTGCTGGCCGATTTCGACTGCTCTCCGCAGGGCCACATCGGTGTCCTGCACGAAGGCTTCCACATCCTCGATTGTGGCTTGGCGATCTGGACCGACCACGAGATCTTCAACCGCTACAAGCGCAAACGCTATGCCCCGCGCTTTTCGCCAGGCGAGGAGATCGTCGATTACGAAAACCTCAAACCCGGTGACTACGTCGTCCACATCGACCACGGCATCGGCGTCTTCGAAGGCCTGGCCATCATCCGGCTCGACGGGCAGGACACCGAGTGCCTGGTACTGCGCTACGCCGGAGACGACCGCGTTTACGTGCCCACTTACCAGCTGAAATTGGTCACAAAATACGTTGCCGAGGAAGGTACCGCGCCAGTTTTGAACCGCATCGGCAGCGCCAAGTGGCAAAACACCCGGCGCAAGGCTGCCGAGCAGATCGAACTCATCGCCGCGGACATCGTCAAACTCTACGCAGAACGCAGTTCGCGCGTCGGGATCGCCCATCAGCCGGACACTCTCTGGCAGCGCGAAATGGAGGAGTCCTTCATCTACGAGGACACCGCCGACCAGGAGCGTTCGACTTCCGAGATCAAGGCCGACATGGAAAGCCCGGCCCCGATGGAGCGGCTGCTTTGCGGCGACGTCGGTTTCGGCAAGACTGAGGTCGCCATCCGCGCGGCTTTCAAGGCAGTCTGTTCAGGTTACCAGGTCGCGGTGCTCGTTCCCACAACGCTTTTGGCGGAACAGCATTGGCGCGTTTTCCGCGAACGTTTAGCCCAATACCCGGTCCGCGTAGCCATGCTCAGCCGTTTCCGCAGCGATAAGCAACTCAAAGAAGACGTAGCCGGCATCGTTTCCGGACGGGTGGACATCGCCATCGGCACGCACCGCCTGCTTTCACGGGACATCCATTTTCCCAATCTGGGCCTGCTGGTCATCGACGAGGAACACCGCTTCGGGGTTCGTCACAAGGAGCGCCTGCGTAAACTGCAATCCAATGTGGACACCCTTTACATGAGCGCCACCCCGATCCCGCGAACGATGAACATGGCGTTGGCCAAACTCAAGGAAATCTCGCTGATGCAGACCTCGCCCAAGGAGCGTTTGCCCATCCGCACCATCATCACTCCGCGCGACAGCGAGGTCATCAAAGACGCCATCCGGCGCGAGATCGACCGCGGCGGCCAGGTTTTTTTCATCCATAACCGCGTCCAGACCATCGAGCACGTTGCCGAAGAATTGCGCAAACTCCTGCCCGAGGTCCGTTTCATCGTCGGTCACGCCCAAATGCCGGAACGCCATCTGGAGGACGTGATGGACGCCTTCATCAAACGCGAGTTCCAGGTCCTCATCTCCACCACCATCATCGAAAACGGCATCGATATTCCCAACGCTAACACCATCCTCATTGACCGCGCCGATACCTTTGGTCTGGCGCAGCTTTATCAGATGCGCGGACGCGTGGGACGCAGCAATCGCCGCGCCTACTCCTATCTGCTGATTCCCAAGGGTACCACGACCGTTGCCCGCCAGCGTTTGGAGGCCCTCACCCAATACGACTACCTCGGCGCGGGATTCCAGGTGGCGCTGCGCGATCTCGAGCTGCGCGGAGCCGGAACCATCCTCGGCACCAAACAGAGCGGCATTATCCAATCCATCGGCTTCAATTACTACAACAGCCTTTTAGAGAGCGCTATCACCGCCGTGCAGGAAGGCAAGGGCATCTCCGGCGAACTGGAAACGCCCAAAACCAGGCGCAAACTGACCACCGAGATCGACCTCTATTTTCCGCCTGAATACATCAACGACGACGAACAGCGCCTCACGATCTACCGCCGGCTCAGCGCCTGTGAGGAACTGGCGGGCATTGAAGACCTCGAAACCGAACTCACCGACCGCTTCGGAGCCTTGCCGGAAAAGGCCGCCTGGCTGCTGATGTATTTCCGGCTCAATATCCTGGCCAAACAGGCCAAACTGGTCAATTGCCATGTCCGCCATCACACCCTCACACTGGAATTCAAGCCCGAGGAGTTACCGCCCCGGGAAAAGGTCCTCGCCTTCAGCGCCAAAGTAAAGCAGGAATTGCGTTTCGACGCCGCCAAAGGCCTCAAGGTCACCATCGCCCTCGACAAAAACATGGAATACCGCGACCAGTTCAACGAAGCCCTGCGCCTCCTGGCCCTCTATATCGAGTCCTGATCATCCGGATCCAAGGATCAGCGTTAATGTTTAGAACTGGTTGGCTGTTCAATAATCCGTGATATCGGCTCGGTTGAGCTGGTTATCCGGAAAAATCTATGGTTGCCCTCCAGGGGCAAGCTATAATGATTTTCACCGGTAACGGCGATCAATTCGAAAGGGCCCTCCAGGGTGTCAGAGGCATAAACATTATAAGATTGGGCTCCTGGAAAAGGATCCCAGTGGAGTTCAAGGTTGCCGGACGATACAGATATTACCAGCATCTGCGGAGTATTATTGTCGAAAGATACGGTCTGCAAATAGTCGATGATCCTGCCGGCCAGGGTCTTCATATCGTTTGTGGCATAGAGGAAGGAGGCAGCACCCAGAACCATAGCCTTGCCGTTGCCGCAGGGTATCTCCGCAAAATCGTTGTAGTAAGAGCTATAATTATAATATCTGCCCAAATTTTGCATGCCTATGCTGGGATCGTAGGTCCAATAATAACTTCCGGTGACGTAGTAATTGCCGGTGGCCAGGTAAAGCGTGGGGAACAGGCCATATGTAGCGGGATGGGAGAAATTGCTTATTGTTTGATTATAACTTGAATTGTCAGCCGTAAGACAGAATGTCATATTGTTGAACATGGCGTTGGTGAGCCCCGCCTGGTCCAGGATCTCCGCCGCGTTGCCGAACAGTGCCAGGTTGCCACCTGACTGTAGATAGGAGGCGATGTTGTCCTTGAAAGCCGTGTCGGAGTATTCCAGCGGCAGGGCGCTTACGTTGTTGAGCATGACCAACTGGCTGTATTGGCCGGGCACGCCGCCGGAGATCACCGCGGACGGTGCGATCAGGTCCACCGTGTAGCCCGACCATTCCATCCAGTCCTTCAGTTTCTGGATCTCCTGGGTGGCGAGGTCATTAGCCAGCAAGGCCACATCTATGCCCAACGCCCCCGGCATATGGACCTGCTTCTGGATCTGGTCATAGGCGTTGTAAAAACTGAATTGCGTGCTCACATTGGAGGTGAAGGTCTTGACCCCCGGGCTGGTGGAATGCAAGCCATAGACGAGGTTTCTGGATTCATTGGGCTGCAGGTTGCCGATCGCCACCGCCGCATTGAGGGGGGCGGGGATCCCGTCCACGCTCACATAATCGAGGGCGCAATCGCCGGGCAGGATGAGCGTATTGGTTACGCTGTCGATTGCCGTCGCCCCCGGATAGGCGAAAACCTGGGCCTGGATCTCAAAGACCGCGTTCTGGTCAGCCGGCACCGGAGTGCTCAAACGCACGCCTACGGAGCACACCGCGCTGTTCTGCAGATAGTCGATTATCCTGCCGGCCAGGGTCTTCATATCGTTTGTGGCATAGAGGAAGGAGGCAGCGCCCAGAACCATAGCCTTGCCGTTGCCGCAGGGTATCTCCGCAAAATCGTTGTAGTAAGAGCTATAATTATAATATCTGCCCAAATTTTGCATGCCTATGCTGGGATCGTAGGTCCAATAATAACTTCCGGTGACGTAGTAATTGCCGGTGGCCAGGTAAAGCGTGGGGAACAGGCCATATGTAGCGGGATGGGAGAAATTGCTTATTGTTTGATTATAACTTGAATTGTCAGCCGTAAGACAGAATGTCATATTGTTGAACATGGAGTTGGTGAGCCCCGCCTGGTCCAGGATCTCCGCCGCGTTGCCGAACAGGGCCAGGTTGCCCCCGGATTGCAGATAGGAGGCGATGTTGTCCTTGAAATTCGAATTACCGTATTGGGCCGGGATTGAGGATGTGTTGTTGAAGAAAATCAGCAGGGGTATGTCCTCTGGATCTATCGGGTTATAAGACAGGTCATTCAGCGAAAACAGGACCACTGAGGCGTAATTCTCCTCCAGAAAAGAGTACAAGGTTGTTTCGTCCGGATTCATGGCATAGGGGTTGGGCAGGGCATAATACACTGTTTCGGCGTTTTGCGGAAGTATGTGGAAATAGGTGAAGCCCTCTATCTCCTCTCCGTCCGCATCGGCAACGAAGTCTATTCTGTACAGGGCGGGACCGCTAACGGCAAGCAAGCTGGAAATATCGGCTTCATCGACGTAAACGCCGTTTCCCTGGTGCAGCATATAGCCGAAAATCCCGGTTCCGGCTATGGACCAGCTGAGCTCGGCAGTGGTAACGGGCGCACCGTTATAATAGACCGTGACCTCGAGCGGTAGGGGCGAAACAGATGTGTTTTGCGGCGTGTTGATGGTCATGGCATAACCGTTCTGATAGAAGTTGCCCGTGTCTATCTGGTTCATTTTCTCAAGGCCGAGCTGTCCGAGCGAATAAGAATCAAAATAGATCGAGCCCTTCATCAGGAAGTAGCGGTTATTCATCAGATTCAGGGTGCTGAAGTACTCCTGCGATATGTCTATCTGGCTTAAAAATGTGTTATTGCCGTCAATTGTGTTCACGCCGTCCAGATAAGCTAGCTTTTCGGTGATGCCTGAAGAATAGTAGTTGAAGAAGGAGGAACTGAGATCCCCGTTGGTGATCCCGAAGGGATCTTCGATACCCCAGCCCAGAACCTGGCAAATATTGGCATAGCTTGGCTTCTGGTATTTGAACTTGACCAGTTTATCATAGATGATCCTCCCGATGCAGTAACCGTTGTTGTTGTAAGGATTTCCTTTCAGATAAGCCATCATTCTCTGCAAAGGCGGCAGGATAAGATTTGCGTTAGTTTGGACGTCGGTCAGGTCGGCGGCATAGACGCTGTCGAAATATCTGAACAAGATATCAGCCACAACGAAAGCGACGAAGATGGCGATGGTGATAATAAATCTGTCTTCACCGCCTTGGGTCAGCATTTGGCTGTATCTTTCGCTGGCCTCGTCGAGGGAACCGACATCCGATATCAGGCTCAGATCTATCAACTCGTCAATATCCGGCCCGGTGTCCGGCGCTGAGTATTGTCTTTTTCCCGAGCCCGCTGCTTGTGCGATTTCGCCGAGGACGCGGGGGATGACATACGTATACAGTGAGCTCTTTAAACTGACCTCAGTGATGGCCTTTCCGGCAACTGCCGGACCTCCGACCGCGCTGGCGCCCAGACCGCTGATAAAGGATCCGATTTTGCATAGCAGGCGCTTCTGCTCCAGATCGTTGATCTGTTCATTAATGTAGTCATTATGCACGTCATAGACCTGCTGGCTCCAGTTATATAATTCCTCGATCTGGGCAAGGACCTCCACCCAATACGCTTCGCCATTCAGCATGATATGGCTGGCCATGGCTGTGAACAGCGCCTTGCGCCATACATCACCCTGTTGCCGGATCACAGCTCCCTGGGTATCGATCACCGTCATGAATTCCAGACCGGTGTAGCCTCCGATCCAGGAAGATCCGCCGTCATCGTATAATACCGCGGTATCCTGGTCGTAGTATAACGCCGCGTAATAATCCGCGCCCTCGACGTTTACGGGAATGATCTGGATTTCTGTCCCGACGGGCCGGTAATGCCGGGCAATATTTTTTACAATCGTGGGGACAGCGCAGCAATAGAAAGTCACTATAGGAGCGTCGTATTGTATGATATCATCGCCCGAGACGCACGTAAGATTGACGAACAGGTAATATCCCTTGTTGTGACCGTCTGGTGGGATGGTCCAGTGCAGCCTGTCCAACAGTAGTTCCTGACCAGTTTGCAATATGATGCCGCTTTGGGACGAGGTATAGAAAAATCCGTTGATTTCGTCCTGGCTCATCGGCACGTCGGAGATATAATACTGAACGTTGAAATTGGCGCTGTTCTCTCCATTGTTTTTTAATTTGACGGCGATGTTTACTTCATCCAGTGGTTCGTAGGCAGGTTTGTCGAAATCGATCAGGGAAATGACGGCTTTCTTGAAATGGGATGAAACCTGAAAAGTGTTTTCCACCTCTACGTAGCTGGCGGGATATTCGGTAGATTGGGGACGCGAGCTGTCCCAGGCTTTGATTATCAGCGTAACGTTTTTGGTGCCGTTCAAATACGTCGTATCGACCACAAAATCCATATTATAGGTATGGAAGCAATCAGGATCAATTTGGACCCACTCGCTAGAAATCAACTCCGGTTCAAGTGAGATCTCCGACGACCATGTTTCCAACATGTAATGGGCAGTGACGTTGCCTGAATTCCAGACAGACGCTTCGCAATGAAGGGTATCGCCCAAATTTACGTAATAGGGCTCGCCCTGCATGAGGACATCGTTGACCCTCAAATACGATAAGTAAGCCCCCACGATCTTCGGCGGCAGGTTCAGGGAGATGTTCAGGCTGGCGCTGCCTTCGGCATCATAGGAAGGGCTGGTCTGAGTCAGGTAATCGGGGTGGCTGGCCTGGATATTGTATGTTCCGTCAGGCAGCGAGGAAAATGAATAGTAACCTGTTTCCGAAGTGTTGGTACAGGAATAATAGGCCGTGTTTTTGAATAAACTGACCAACGAGTTTTGGATCGCTTGATTAGTCAGGTCGTCCTTGATCGTTCCGTAAATGCTGACATTGTCAGCGTAGGCAACCGCGGCCAGGTCGTAAAGGAACTGGTAAATGAAACTAAGAACAGCGGCTCCTACCGGTACGTTTGGGATGGGAAGGACAGCTTCGGACGTTCTTGCAGCTCCGGCATCTTCTATCTCAAGATGTCAGCCGGCGGCAAGGAATACAATAAAAAGGCGATCCTCCTGAAGTAAGAAAAACCGATATAAAGTCAGAAAGGCTTCCCCGCAGGGGGAAGCCTTTTTCATTATACCGGAATAAATAATCGCTCAGAAGAATGAGATAATAGTCTTGCGTATTCTTTTGGTTGCCACCACGAGGAATAATGTGAAGGCGATCATCAGGGTCGAGAGCGAATTGATGGTGGTGATGGTACCGCGGCGGATGGTGCCTTCCACGTAGATGGGCAGGGTGTCGAAACCTCGTCCCGAGGTAAAGAAGGTGATGATGAAATCGTCTATGGAAAGGGTGAAGGCCAAGAGCGCCGCAGCGACGATTCCCGGCAGCATCAGGGGCAGTTTGATCCGTAAAAAGATGGCGGGCGGTTTGGCGCCGAGGTCGGCGGCTGCCTCGACCAGAGAATAATCGAAACCTTCCAGCCGGGATTGGATCACGATGATGGTGTAGGAGATGCAGAAAGTGACGTGCGCGATCAGCACCGTGAACATTCCGGTGGTCACGCGGGTGAAATTGAAAAGCAGGGCCAGCGAGACGCCCATCAGGATGTCCGGGATCACGAGCGGCGTGTAGATCAAGCCGAGCAAGCCCTGGCGCCCTCTGAAACGCTTGTTTTCCAGCCCCAGCGCGGTCAGGACGCCCAGCACCGTGGAAACAAGCGTGGAAAGGCTGGCGATGAGCAGCGTGTGGCGCAGCGCTTCCTTGATGGCGTCGTTTTCCAGCAGTTTCGCGTAGTACTTGAGGGTAAAACCCTGCCAGGAGGTGACGATCTTGGCGTCGTTGAAGCTGTAAACGACCAGGATGAGGATCGGAATATAGAGAAAGACCATCACCAAAGTGAAGAGGGTCAGGTTCATGCCCTCATACATGCGTTTCAGGCGTGACATCCGCAGCATGTCAGTATTTCCTCGCCAATTGCCGGCGCCGGTAGAGCCCGTACATGATCAGCAGCAGCAAAGCCACCAGCAGCAGCAGGGCAAAAGACAGCGCCGAGGCCATGGGCCAGTTGCGGGGAATATTTTTGATCTTGTAGGTGATGACCTGGCCCACGTAGAGGGACTGTTGGTTGCCAACCAGTTGCGGAATGAGGTAGGCGCCAAGGGCGGGAATGAAGACCAGCAGGGCGCCGGCGAAGATTCCCTCGACCGCCAGCGGCAGCGTTACGCGGAAAAAGGCCTTTACTTCATTGGCGCCAAGATCCATAGCGGCCTGCAGCAGCGTGAAATCAAGCTTTTCCAGCACGCTGTAGAGCGGCAGGATCATATAGGGCAGATAAACGTAAACCATGACCATGATCACGGCGCTTTCCGTGCGCAGCAATTCCAGCGGCTGGCTGATCAGATGCAGTTTTAAAAGCACTGAGTTCAGCACCCCGCTGGAGGAAAGGAAAATGCGCCAGGAGAAGATGCGGATGATCAGGTTGGTCCAAAAAGGGATGATGATCAGCACCAGCAGCGAGTTGCGGAGTTTTTCCCTCGCGCGGGCAATGTAATAGGCCACCGGAAATCCCAGCAGCAGGCACATGGCCGTCGTCAGAAAAGCCAGGCGGAAAGCCAGGAAAAAGGGGCGCAGATAGGTGCCGTGGACAATCTGGCGATAGGCATCCAGGGTGAAAATGAACTTGACGTCGTAAGTGCCGGGCGTGAGGAAACTGTAGATCAGGACAATGGCATAAGGCACCAGGAAAAAAACCAGCAGCCACAGCAGGGCGGGCAAGGTCAGCAGGTAACTGGCAATGTCGCGCCGGCGCCTGGCTATCGCTTGCGGGGATCGGTCAATAACCTTTTCCGGACCAGGCATAGTTCAGTTGACGACGCTCCGTTTTAGCCGCTGTAACGGTCCTGGAGCCTCGGATAACAAGTTTATCTGGCCGGGTTCGGCCACTTCGTCGATCAGCCAGGTGTCCGTATCGTGCCAAAACAGCCAGACCTGCTCGTCCCAGTCCAGCGCCTTTTCATCAAAATAAACCCTTTTGTGCTGGCTGAACACACGGAATTTCAGATTGCCGACCTTCACGATGTACTGCGTATGGGTACCCAGGTAAAGGATGTCTTCGATTGTGCCGCGGAGGATGTTAAAATCGTCCTGGTTGCCAGGTTTGTTGCGGGTGATGGCTATTTTTTCGGGACGCAGGCTGACCGTGACTTTCTTGCCAAGGGAGGGCTGGAAATGGAAGGTGCTGTCGATCTCAAAACACTTGCCGTCGCCCTGGTCGCATTTCAGATGCACATATTCATCCTCGATCTCCATCACCTCTCCGGTGATCAGATTGGTCTCGCCGATGAAATAGGCCGCGAATATCGAGGCGGGCCGTTCATAGATATCGTCCGCAGGGCCGGTTTGGACGATGCGACCACTTTCCATCACAGCCACGCGGTCGGAAATGCTCATTGCCTCGCCCTGGTCATGGGTCACGTAAATAAAGGTGATGCCTACCGCGTCGTGGATGTTCATCAGTTCGATGAGCATGTGCTGGCGGAGTTTGAGATCCAGCGCGGCAAGCGGTTCGTCGAGCAGGAGGACCTTCGGTTCGTTGATCAGGGCGCGGGCGATGGCGATGCGCTGTTTTTGCCCGCCGCTGAGTTGGGTGGGATATTTGGTCGCCTGGTCCTCCATCTTGACCAGGGTCAGCATTTTCCGCACCTGATCGCGGATGGTGTCCTTCGGTGTTTTGCGGATGCGCAGTCCGAAGGCGACGTTGTCAAAGACCGTCATGTGCGGAAAGAGGGAATAGTTTTGGAAGATAGTGTTAACGGGGCGTTTATAGGGCGGCAGGTCTGTGATGTCCTGGTCGCCGAGGAGGATGCGACCGCCGCTGGGTACTTCGAAACCGGCGATCATGCGCAGAAGGGTGGTTTTGCCACAGCCGCTGGGCCCCAGAAACGAATACAACTCGCCGAAGGAGATGGAGATATTGACGTCATCAACGGCCAGGAAGCCGTCAAAGTCCTTACTCAGGTTTTCAATGCGAATCTCGTCCAATCCGTAAAACCTTCCTATTTTATAAGTGCTATTTTGGCTGTGGCTATGGTGCCGGCCTGCCCGCGCAGATTTACGAAATATATGCCGCTGGCCACAAGATCGCCGCGAGAGTCACGGCCATCCCAAGCAAAGGCATGAGTGCCTTTTGTCAAGCCATCAATTGAGATCCTCGTAATCAATTGCCCGCGGAGATTGCAGATATCCAGGCTGGCAGCGCCTATTCCGGCAGTCGTTTTCAACTCGATCTTACCCGTGCCGGTGATAGGATTGGGTGAGGCCCAGAGAGAAATCTCCGGACGGGGAAGGCAGGGATCGTCCGCCGGGGTTACATTGGCGCTGGTAAAGATCTTGAAGCCGTCGATACAGACTCCGTTGGCAGTTCCGGAGTTGCTCGTGGAAAGGCGGAAACGGAAATACAGGCTCTCCCCGAGGAAGGTGTTCAGACTGTAGGAATGCTGGGTCCAGAGAACGTTTCTGGTGATGAAATCGAGCATGTACCAAGAACTGCCGTTGGGAGAGTATTCCAATACCAGGCAATCCTCGTCCTGGCTGAGCTCGGCCTTCACCCAGAATTGCAGGTTGGCGTTTTCCACACCGCTGAGATTGATGGGTGTGTTCAGTTTGCAGGTGGTGTTGGAATTGTTCTGGTAATTGCCGGAGGGGCTGTCCGTCAGTGAATACGAGCCAAAGTAGTGGTCGCTGGTCGTGCGGTTCCAGTTTCCCGTGGTGGTCCAGTTGGCCATGCTCACTTCAAAGCCGTCCTCAAAACCCGGTTGACTGCTGATCCGCAGCGAGATATCGGGGGTGGAGACATGGCGCCGGATGTTCAGGGTCTCAAACCCGGGCTTGGAGACTTGAAACCCATATTCGCCCGGATAGAAATTGGCCAGGGTTATGTATCCGGTCTGGTCAGACACATAGAGAGTGTCGGGAGCGCTGTCGATTTTCAGCGTGGCGTCCGGGATCGGGCTGTCGAAATCGCCCAGAATGGCTATGCTGAGAGTGTATGGCTGGGTGGGCGTCAGGGAGACATCCTGGATGGTGGGACTGTCCGCGCTGATCGTGACGGTGCGGGTCTCCACATCGTAACCCGGGCATAGATAGAGGACATTGTAACTGCCTGCCGGAAGCATGTAGTAATAAGAGCCGAACAGGGAATCCGCCGTGATCGGGGCCCTTGGGATAGGCAGGTCGTCAAACCCCTCGATATAGATCCTGGCCGCGACCGGAGCGCCGGTTTCAGCGTCAGTGACATGACCGCGCAGGATCCTTATGTCTTTCCTCTGCAGCAGGTGCAGGGCGGCGTTCACCTGGAGCGGGACGATCTGCGCAACCTGAGCTGCAGTGGGG
>MTKZ01004065.1_pt1 | contig 16223 bp, 15 predicted proteins | sample 1042781 | NCBI WGS metagenome assembly MTKZ01 (sample SAMN06212207, study PRJNA360539) | anaerobic digester metagenome | biome: Wastewater treatment plant; material: sludge; isolation source: anaerobic digester fed with sludge from wastewater treatment plant | place: Denmark: WWTP Viborg ...
ATGTGACGCGTGTTCCGCCGTGGCTGCCGCGGCTAAGGCCTCATAACGGCTTAAGATATCATTTGCCATGATGATTTATAGAGACTCCTTGCTTTGAATGCCTTGAAAGGGTAGTCCTGAGGAAAGAAAGTTGTAGGAAAGGGGGTTCAGCGATACTGGCTTGAGACAGAATAACGGCCCCAAACGGCCTTCCTGTTCCCAAGCTATCGCTATTATACAAAGAAACTTTCTCTGAAATCCAGCGTAGGAATTCCGGAACTCGCGCAGAACTTCGGCCCTACGCATCCATACGATTGATGCGCCCCGGGGTAGAAAATTGACAAAAGTCGGGGGGGGGTACAATTGTAAGAATTAAAAAGAGTATAGCCGTATTTCAACGTACAGGGACTCTAACAGTATCAGGGAGGTCAACGATATGCGGTACCCGGGGATGTATTTCGTGGTAGGGTGTCTTTGTGTTTCCTTCAGTGCTTCGGCGGTAACGGGCAGCAGTCCGTCGGCGATTACGCACTTGGAAACGGTGTCGCCCGCGCTGCAAGCGGTAACGGCGACGGGAGAGAAGAACCTGTCGGCTACTTTCAGTGAGCCGATGCTCGCGCCGGGCGTTATCGTGCCAGGCAACTATGCGGTGTCGGGCCTGGGCGCGGGTACGTTGGCGCCATTGCCGACGACCGTGTCGGGCGGTCCCGCGTCGGTGACGCTCGATTGGGCGTCGGGCGAAATGCGGCATGGCGTACCGCTGACGCTCACGGCGTCAGGCGTGCGCGATGCCCTGGGCAATCCCATCAACCCGGCGGCGAACAGCGCGTCCTGCAACGGATTGGGTACGGCGCCGGTGTTCAGCGACCTGACGGTGATGCCGCCCGAGGCGGCCGCAGGCGACACGGTCACAATCACCTTTTCCGTGTCCGAAACGCTGCAAGCCGATCCGGAGGTGACGGTCAACGGCCATCCGGCAACCGCGCCCTACGGCAAGGCGGACGGCTATAGTTATGAATATGAAGTACAGGAAAGCGACGCGCCGGGCATGGCGCAGATTGAGATATCCGGCGCCGACCTGGCGGGGAATCTGGGTGCGCTGAGCGATAACGACGCCTTGGAAATCATCCAGGACGTCGAAGGCCTGCCGCTGCCCGGCTGGCCCTGGGCGGCGCTGCTGCTGCTCGCGCTGGGCATGGTATTCCTTGTGCGAAGGCGTTTTATAGTAGAAGCGCCTTCCCAGGCGCTTTGCGAAAAAATGGGACTGTTCCCGCCGCGTACTTCAAAAAGTCTCGACGGATCGCTACACCGTGATACCTTGTCTGGACTGCAAAAAACCAATCCGGCCCGCGGCGGGAACTGTCCCGCTTTTTTCGGACCTGACGCAAGCGCCCGCAAAAACCGGGGACTGACACAAGCGCAGCGCAGCGGAGACGTGTCTGTACCCGGTTTTTGTCCTGACACCGACGCCCGCAAAAAATTTGGGACAGCCTCCGGCGTGCTTCAGTCCCTTGTGCAGTGGTTAAAGCGCTTGCGCGCGCCGGAGGCAGTCCCATTTTTTGCTCTGTTGTTAGCGTGCTCCTGGGCCTTTGCGGACGCGCCGGTGGTCTCCAACGTGGTCCTGACGCAATCGCCCAACGCCACGTCAACCCAGGTGGACATCTATTATGACCTCGTCGCGCCGAACGGCCCGTGCGCCATAACTGTTACCTTGTCCAGGGACGGCGGCGCGGACGGCTACAGTTATCCCGTAACCTCGGTCACGGGCGACCTCGCGAACGTCACCACGGGCACGGGCAAGCATATCGTATGGGACCTCCGCGCGGACTACCCGGAAGAAAATCTCCCGAACGCGCGCATCCTCGTCACGGCGGACGACGCGGCGGTGCTGGTCCGGTACTATCGTGACGATGATGAGGATCTGTTTGGTCAGAGCGGCGACTCCCAACTGCTGGCGGCGCCTGCAGCCCCCTATACGGCGATCCAGGGCGCTGACTGCGACGACACGGACCCGAACGTCAACCCAAATATGACGGAAGTCTGCTGCAACGGCAAGGACGACGATTGCGACGGGACGACCGATAACGCGGCCACCTGCACCTTCACCCTGACTTACCTCGCCGGCGCCGGCGGCGCCATTTCCGGAACCACCCCCCAGTCCCTGTACAACTGCGAAATGGGAACGGAAGTCACCGCCGTGCCGGACCCGGGCTATCACTTTGTGGACTGGAGCGACGGGGTCATGACGGCCAGCCGCACGGACGGTACCCTGACGGCGCCCTTGACCGTGACGGCCAACTTCGCCCTCAACACCTACACGCTGACCTACCTGGCGGGTCCGGGCGGCGCCATCTCCGGCCCGACGCCGCAGACCGTGAACCATGGCGCCAGTGGCACGGCCGTCACGGCCGTGGCGCAAGGCGGGTTTGCCTTCACGCAATGGTCGGACGGCGTGTTAACCGCCGCGCGCACGAACACGAATGTGACGACGAACATCACGGTAACGGCGGGTTTTGCGCCGTTGGTGGAATATTTCCGGGACGATGACAATGACACCTGGGGCCTGGACGGCGATTCCGTGTGGGCGGTGGGGCCTGCCGTGCCCTATACCGCCTCGATCCCTGGCGACTGCGACGACACGGACGCGAACATAAACCCGGGTGCGCCGGAAGTCTGCTGCAACGGCAAGGACGACGATTGCGACGGGACGACAGACAATGCGGCTGCCTGCACCTTCACGCTCACCTACCTGGCCGGTACGGGCGGGACCATTTCCGGGACCACGCCCCAGGACCTCTACAACTGCGAAATGGGCACGGAAGTCACCGCCGTGCCGGACACGGGCTACCATTTCGTAAACTGGAGCGATGGCGTGCTGACGGCGGCGCGCACGGACGGCAATCTTACGACGGATCTGACGGTGACGGCGAATTTCGCCCCCAACACCTACACGTTGACCTACCTCGCCGGGGCGAACGGTTCCATTAGCGGCCCGACACCGCAGACGGTGAACCATGGCGCGAACGGCACGGCCGTCTCGGCCGTGGGCAGCGGCAGCTATGTCTTCAATCAATGGAGCGACGGCTCGACGCAGAACCCGCGCACGGACACAAACGTGACGGCCAACATTACCGTCACGGCGAACTTCGTCAATGCGGCGCCGGTGGTCTCCTCCTTTGCGATTAACAGCGGTGGGTCGACAACGATGCCGCTGGCGGTAACCCTGAATAATACGGCGACAAACAGCCCGACGGAATACATGGCGAGCGAATCGGCGACCTTTAGCGGCGCCTCGTGGGCGGCGTACGGCACGGAGCCCGGCTTCACGCTGTCCTTTGGCGTGGGGACGCGGACGGTGTACTTCAAGGCACGAAACGGCAAGGGTGAATCCCCCGTGGTGAGCGACACCATCTTTATTGTGCCGAACACGGTGTCCGTGGGCGCGGGTACGTTCAGCATGGGCCGGACCTCAGCGGGTGATGACAACACGTATGGCGGTACTGATGAACTACCCGTGCATTCGGTCACGTTGGGCGCGTACCAGCTGGGCAAATACGAGGTGACCAACAAGGAATACTGCGACGTGCTGAACTGGGCCAGGGCGCAGGGGTATTTGTACAGCGACGCGGCAGGTACGCCCTGGGCGGGCACAGGCAGCATCTACGCCGGCGGCGCGGGCTTCCTGTATTTGATTGTGTCTTTTGCGTCTACGGATTGCAACATACAGTATTCGGGCGGCGTGTTCTCTTCCAAAACCAAAGTCGGCCTGCCGGGCAGTACGAACTACTCGATGGACACCCATCCGATGGTGTGCGTGTCCTGGTATGGTTCGGTGGCCTACTGCAACTGGCTGAGCCAGTGGCAGGGATTGACGCGGTGCTACAACATGAGCGCGGCGAACTGGCCGCTGACGGTGGCGCCGCCGACCTCGGGCGGGTACCGCCTGCCCACGGAGGCGGAATGGGAGCGGGCCGCGGCGTGGAACGGCACGAAGCACTGGATCTACAGTTTCATGTCGGATACGAATCCGAGCGGCACCGCGAACCGGTGCAATGATGGGAACAGCGGTACGTATGACAATCCGCTGGGTCTAACAACGATACCGTATACCTCGCCGGTGGGCTGGTTTAACGGGACCAACGTGAACCCGAACGGGAGCGTAACGACAGTGAACAGCCCGAGCCCGGTGGGCGCCTACGACTTGAGCGGCAACGTGTGGGAGTGGTGCCACGACTGGTATTCGAGTACGTACTACAGCGGCGGTTCGATGACGAATCCGACAGGACCCGCGACAGGTTCGATCCGCGTTGTTCGGGGCGGCGGCTGGCGCACCTACTTCTACGACTGTCGTTCGGCCGGTCGCTTTATCAGTACCCCGTCGAGTTCGTCCGACTTTTTCGGTTTCCGCCTCTCCAGGTCTTGAATCTTGCATCCTTTGTTACTTTGCTACCTGCAAAAGAGTGTATAAATAAGCGAAGTGCGGCGTAGGGCTGCGGGAGTGGCCCGCGATAGCAGGGGCCACTCCGGCAGCCCGTAGCGGCACGAAGCGGACTGAAGGAGGAAGGATAAAGTATGAAGGCTGAACAAGGAGAGCGGGGTCTGGGGCGGCAGCCCCAGCGAATTTTTTTGAAATTGTCGGGTGTTGAGGTCGAAACGTAGACGGGGCATCCTTGCCGCGATATGAAGTGCCTAGAAGGCGCTTCTACATTGATTTCAAGGTTACAGACTGCGCAATGCAGATACGTGTATTTTCCATACCCTATGTGGCCGGTCTTGGCGGATTTAATGATGAACCGCTGCGCACGTTTCTTTCGGACAAGGAAGTACTGGACCTTCATGTGCAGTTTTTTGTAAAAGACGGCGCGCCCTATTGGACGGTGCTGGTTCAATACAATTTGCTTGCGGAACCAGAGGCGAAGCAAAAATCCGGCGCCGAAAGCAGCGGTTCGGACTGGCGTAAACGCCTCAAGCAGGGAGACTGGGGCCTTTTCAACCGGTTGCGGGAGTGGCGGCTTGAACGTTCCAAGTCGGAGGGTGTTCCGGCGTATATGCTGTTTACGAATCATCAACTGACGGATATTGCGCTGCTGCGACCGGGCTCGTTGGCCGCATTGGGTCAGCTTGCCGGTGTCGGCCCGGGCCGTGTTGAGAAGTATGGCAAGGAAATACTGAACTTATTGGGAAACGCGTCTTATGACCGAAATGGAGAAGAAAAAGGTTCCGGATCTGCGGGTGCTGCTGGAATGGCAGGAGTTTCTGGATTGGCTGTTGCTGACGACGGAGAAGCTGCCGAAGCGGGTGCGCTTCACGCTGGCGAACCGGATGGACAATCTGGCGCTGGACTTTCTGGAGAAGTTGATAACGGCCCAGTACACGCGGAACCGGAAAGCGATCATCGGGGAGGCGAACCTGATTCTGGACAAGCTGCGCATCCTGATGCGAATTTGCCATAAACGACAGTACGTGTCGCATCAGCAGTATGAGTATGCCGGCCGCAGGATAGATGAGGTGGGGCGGATGCTGGGGGCATGGGGGAAGGCGGAAGGATGAATTCAGAATTCAGAATTGGGAATTCGGAATTGGGAATCAAAATTTTGTATTCTACTGGGGAATGGAGAATTCTATGATGAAGCCGTCCATGCGGGTCTATGCGGACACGTCGGTCTTCGGCGGCGCCTGCGAGCGGGAATTTAAGCCCTTTTCCGTCCTGTTTTTTGAACGGGTTCGCGCGGGCGCCGTGGAGTTATTTGTTTCTTCGGTAACCCTGGATGAACTTGAAGGCGCGCCTGAAAACGTTCGCGTTTTCTTTGAGGAGATTTCGCCGTTTGTTCAGCGTCTGAAAATAGGTGAAGATGCGTATGGGCTTCGGCAGGCCTATTTGCGTGCCCGTGTTGTAAGCCCTAAATGGGCGGCGGATGCGCTTCATGTCGCCGTGGCTTCGGTGAGCGGATGCCGGGCTATCGTAAGTTGGAACTTTAAGCATATCGTCAATTTAAGGCGCATACCGTTGTACAATGGTGTTAATTTGACAGAGGGTTATGGACCCATAGCGATTCATACACCGCCGGAGGTTGTTTCTTATGAAGAAGGAGTTTGATTGTGTGGAAATGCAGGATCGTGCCGCCTTACGTATCCATGAGAAACTGAAGGGCATGACTCGAGATGAAGAATTGGCCTATTGGCGTCAACGGGGCGAAGAAGCGCAAAAGAAGTATCCACGGATGCGCGTGGCGGAAACCGCCTCCCTGCAGTTTAAATGAAACGTTTTGGCCACGTTTTTGAAGCAGTGATAGCCTTTCAGTCGCTGTACGCGGCGGCACATCGGGCTGTTCGGGCCAACCGAAACAACGGGGATGCGTTAAGATTCATGCTCCACTTGGAGCCGGAGTTGTTTCGCTTGCAGCATGAACTTGAGGGCGGTGATTATCGTCCCGGGCCGTACCATACCTTCACCATTCGCGAACCCAAGGAACGGCAGATAGCGGCGGCGCCGTTCCGGGACCGGGTGGTGCATCATGCGGTGTGTGCCGCGCTNNCCTGCAACGGGCATGGTCCTTTACACGCCAGGGCGGTTGGTTTCTAAAATGCGACGTGGCGAAGTATTTTGATTCAGTGGACCATGACGTACTGAAAACGCTGGTGCGCGGATTGTTCAAGGATGCGCGCTTTCTTGCCTTGCTGGAGCGGATCATTGACCATAATGCGCCGCACAACATGCCGGGAAAGGGACTGCCCATCGGCAACCTGACCAGCCAGTATTTCGCGAACTTGTATCTGGACGGGCTGGACCATTTTATCAAGGAGCGGTTGCACATGAACCGGTATGTCCGGTATATGGACGATTTTTTATGCTTTGCCGACACTAAAGTGGAATTACAGTGTGTTTTGGGTGAAGTCCGGGATTTCCTTGAGGGCCGGCGTTGCCTGCGCTTGAAAGAGCAGAAATGCTATCTGGCGCCGATGATGCAGGGCGTTCCTTTTCTGGGCATGCGCCTGTATCCGGGAACCATGCGCCTTTCCCGTCCGTCGCTGGTGCGGTGCCGCCGCAAACTCAAGCGCCGGGAAGACGCCTTCGCGGCGGGATGCATCACCGAGGCGGCTTTGATACAGAGCGTGGGCAGTTTAATCGCCCATATTACCCATGCGAACACTCTTATTTTGCGGCGGCAATGGTTAAGAAAAAATGGGACTGTTCCCGCCGCGTAGTACACAAAGGCCCGAGAGAGCGCGAATACCGTAGACAGTATCTGGACTGGGAAAGACGAATCCCCCGCGCGGCGGGAACTGTCCCGCTTTTTTCGGTCTTGCCCAATATGCCCGCAAAAAAATTGGGACAGCCTCCGGCGCGGTTCCGGATCACGGGCAACGCTCATGGTCTTCGCGCGCGCCGGGGGCAGTCCCATTTTTTGCTCAGTCTTTAATGTATACTGGTGTTGCGGCGACAGTGGTTCGCCGCGTATTAAGGATACCGACCGAAGAGGCTCGAACCGCGTTAATCGGGGCGGCGGCTGGAACAACAACTTCAACAACTGTCGTTCAGCCAATCGCAATAACAATACCCCGACGAATACGAACAACAATATCGGTTTCCGCCTCTCCAGCTCATCGCGCCGCCAGATCGCGGGCGTTTACGGATGTCCGCGCCGCGCACCGGTGATGACCCGGCCGGTATCCTGTTCCGGGTTTTATCCCGGACAAACATACAGGGCCGGGCGGGGCTGGTAGCGCCTGATGCGCGAAGGTCCCGCCTGGCCTGCGAGGGTTACGGCTGGTTCCCAAATTCCATTTGGAAACCAGCTCTCTCTTGAAATTCTATTTCCTCCTCGCCGCTATAGTCCCCGTGCCGGCAGTCTACGCACACTCCCTGATTTATAGCCCAGTTTGCTTTTTACCTTCTTGTTGGCGTATAAGAATTACCATGCGTGGGATTTGTTCTAATTGTAAGGTAATGTAAACCAAAGACAAAGAAGGAGGATGTATCATGTCAGACGATCTAACTGCCAGGTTCGAACTGGCACAGAAGGAAGTGACGGAGTTGTCAGAAGCACCGGATAATACGGCCATGTTAAAATTGTATGGACTCTACAAACAGGGGAAGGAGGGTGACTGCAATGGCCCGCGCCCTGGAATGATGGAATTCATCAAGCGCGCGAAGTATGACGCATGGAAAGAACTGGCGGGGCTGAGCCAGGATGAAGCCAAGGAAAAGTACATTGCTTTCGTTGAGGAACTAAAAGCCGCCGACAAGAAGTAAGGGCTGTCTCCGGGCAGCACTGTATTGAAACCGCCGGAATACACCTGTATCCGGCGGTTTCACTTTATGCCGAAAAAAAACGTGCGAACCATGTCACCCCGCATAAATGCGGCGGCTCTCGCGGTCATATTTCATGCGGTTGCCGGTGTGGAGCGCTTCCGCCGCCATGATGGTGGCCACAGAATGTTGGTGCCCGAACTCGATGTCGGCAGTGGGGCGATGCCGGTTGCGGATGCATTCGAACCAGTTGCCCATGTGGTTGCCGTCAGGCTGGGCCTTCAATTCACCCGCCGCGATTTCATGGCCCGTTTCGCCGCCGTCGCCGGAATAGGCGAGCCGCTCCACGTCCAGGGTACCGTAGCGGCCGTGGGCGTTATACCGGTTGCCTGCGGCGTTGGTGATGCTCATGGACCAGTCGAAGAGGAAGCCCTCCGGGTAATCCAGCAGCGCGTGGAACACGTCGGTGTGTTCCCGCCCGTCTTTCCACTGATAGATGCCGCCCAGGGCCACGGCGCTGTTCGGATAGGCGGCGCCGGTGATGATGTGGGCCACATCCACCAGGTGGCACATCCACAGTCCTGCCAGGCCGTTGGTGCACAGGCGGTACAGGTGCCAGCGCCGGATCAGGTTGGGATCAAAAGGCACTTTTTCCCGGTTGAACAAATAGGCGTCCCAGTCCACGTCTTCCGCCTTGCAGTCGCTCACGTCGCGCGCCCAGCGGGGATGGTTGAAGCATACGGAGGAGGATACGCGGGTCAGCGTACCCAGGCCCTGGCCGGCCAGGAAATCCCGCGCCGCGATCCATTTGCCTTCGCTGCGCTTCTGCGTACCCACCTGCACTACCAGCGCTTTCTCGCGCGCCAGGTCCATGGCCTCGTTAGCCATGTCCAGTTCCAGCGACATGGGCTTTTCGACATAAACGTCCTTGCCCGCTTTTAACGCCTCGAGCATGATGGGCGTGTGTCCGAAATCGGGCGTGGCAATCACCACCGCGTCAATATCGTCCCGACTGAGGACTTCCCCGAACCGGGTGGTGGTGAACGGCGCCGCGCCGAACCACGTCGTGACGCGCTCTGCCGCCTTGTCCAGGTTCACCCGCCACACGTCGCACACCGCGTTAATGGTGACATTATGGCTGTCCTTCAATTTCGCAATGTCGGCGATGTGGGAAGTGCCCCGGTCCCCGGCCCCGATAATGGCCAGCGAGATACGGTCGTTCGCGCCGTGGGCCCGAGGGCTTAATACCGCGCTGGCGCCGAGCGCCAGGCCGGAAGCGGCGAGGAAATTTCTTCGTGTCAAAGAATCCGTATTCATGGAAGGCTCCTTCTGGTTCTGTTCGCGCCATCATGGCCGAAGGTTCCTACGGCAGGATAACGCTCACTATGGCGAATTGGCCTATTCTATCAATAACGCGGGGGCGCATGATATTTTGTCCTTCGGAACACGTTAGCCGTCTGATGTGAACTATTTCCTCATGCCAGCCGCTTGTACAAGGCCGCGCTCTTTTCCCTTAATCCCTGTATGAAAACAGGCAGGTTCACCATAATCCGTCTCTTTTCTTTCCTCTTTTCCCTACACGCCTCTGCTCCCTGATCCCTGTCCCGTCCAAACGATTTCATTCTTCATTTTCCCCTGGCGAGGCGGAAGCCCACGTGGATGTCCCTGAATGACGGGATGCTGTCGAAGCGGAACGCAGAACGGCAGCCGATGCCGCTGTAGTACCAGCCACCGCCCCGAACGACGCGGCACGATCCTCGAGGCGAATCCACCCAAGGGATGCCACTTTGGGGCGCACCCGTGTAGTTCGAGTGCCAGTCATCTTCGCACCATTCCATGGTATTGCCGCTCATATCGAACAATCCAAACCCATTGGGCGCCTTTAAACCTACTACGTTGGCGTAACGCTTGCCGATATTATACGCATTATACGCCCACCAACAATACGCGTTGCCCGCCGTACAGGACGGGTCATCGCCCCAGTAGAACCGCGTGGTAGTCCCGGCACGGCAGGCGTATTCCCACTCCGCCTCCGACGGCAGTCGAAACCTCTGTCCCGTATGGGTATTCAGCGCCGCAATAAATGCCTGGGCGTCGTTCCACGACACCTGCACCGCCGGGCTGTCCGGATGGTCAAGTACATGCATGTGGCCCGACCACGGAGTCGTTTCCATCACCGCAGTCCACTGTGCCTTCGTTACCTCGTACTTGCCCAGCCAGAACCCGCCGACTGTCACCACATGCTGCGGCTCCTCCTTGTCATAACTTTCTTGTTCACCCGGATACCGGCCCATCTGGAACGTGCCGCCTGGTATCCAGATCATTTCCAGCGGAATGTTGCCGGGAAGCGGGATCGTTTCTGATTTTTCTTCACCTTCAACAGGTAATTCGCCGGCAACCTGTGGTTCGCCTTCTCTCTCCATCCCGTTCTTGATAAGCGAGTCTGATCCCCCCGGCATCATCATGAAGCACGCCGGATGTGAAAACGGCGAAGCCGCAAGCGTTATAGCCATAAGTGCAGCGACTGCTAATTTCATTCTGGATACCATGGCCCACCTCGTTTTGGCGACACCTTGGACCCTGAACTCTATACCTTCATGAGTATAGTTCATCTCCTTCCTTATATCAAGAATAATACAAGACCATTAGCAGATATCGGCTCCTAGCCCCCATAAGAAACAAGAAGGTGAATCGTCGTATAGACATTATTTTGGAAGTGCGCAAGCCATGCTTGCGCTTTTTTCACCTCGTTCCCAAGTTCAACTTGGGAACGAGGTGCCATGAACCATTGCCTGTTTGGAGACAAACACTGTTTTACTCCATGCCGGGCGGTGTTTTTTGGATGTGCGTCTTCAGCCAGGCGCACAGTTGGGCACGGTTCAATTTTCCGGATGCCAAGCGCAAAATAAGGGCTTCCTGTTCTTCTATTGTGGCGTTGATTTCACTGCCGTTGAGCATCAAAAATAGTTCCATGGCAGCATGTCCCACGCGCTTGTTACCGTCAATAAAGGGGTGATTCGCAATCAGAGAAAAACCCAGAGCGGCCGCCTTATCCTCGACGGTTTCATAAAGGTCTTTTCCGGAAAAGGATGCGCGCGGCTGCGCCAGCGCCGATTCCAGCAACCCCAGATCACGCAGACCCATTGCGCCGCCCGATTGCCGTATTATCTTTTGGTAAAGATCAAGTACTTCCCCCAGGGTAAGGTAGCGGAACCTCATGCGAGCCGCTTGTACAAGGCCGCGTTCTTTTCCAGCAACCGTTCCACGGCCTGTTCGAAACGTGCATCAGAACGTCCCAGTACATCCTCAATGGAAGCGCATAGCAGGTCGTTCACAGAAACGCCAAATTGGGCTGCCATCTGCTGAAGGCGCTCCAACTTGTCGTTGGATAGGGTAACTGTGATGGTGTCCATTTTTCTCTTATGTTCCTGTCAGATTATTAATAACCGCTAATCCTTTATGAAGTATAGCACAGGGAATATACCGTAACGAATCCCCCCTGCACTTGTGGATTGTGAATAATTATGGCAGGCAGTGTGCAGGGAAGGGTTTTGAATTGCGAAAAGTTGCACTAATTGAAGTAGATGAACGCAAGAACTGTTTTTTGATGATTAACCCCGCCCCGCCCTTACTCGCCCCTGATCCCTGATCCCTGTCCCGCCCAATCGATTTCATCCTTCATTCTTACCTGGCAAGGCGGAACCCGAAGATGCCGCTGCGATTGTTGGGCGAAAGGCTGAAGCGAAGGGCCGACCGACAATACTGGGCGTTGTGCTGCCAGAAGCCGCCACGTTCCACGCGATACGCGCCCCGAGGTGTGTCCAGCCAGGCGCTGCCGTTACTCGGAGCCCCTGAATAACTGCCATGCCAGTCATCTTCGCACCATTCATACACGTTGCCGCTCATGTCATGCAGCCCAAAGGCGTTCGGCAGCTTTTCGCCCACGGGCTTGCTCCCTTTAGGGCTGTTATTGCCGCAATACCACATATACTGGCTGCGTACGCCCACATCTGAACAGGCATCATCTACGCTCAACGAGTCGCCGAAATAAAAGCGCGTCTGCGTGCCCGCGCGGCAGGCATATTCCCATTCCGCTTCCGAGGGCAGCCGCACCGTCGCCGGTCCCTGGCCGGTGGTCATAATATGGGTATTCAACGCCGCGATGAAAGCCTGCGCATCGTTCCAGGAAATGTTATAGGCCGGGTAAATATCCCCGATGCCATCGGCGGACGACGGCGCCGTGCCCGGCCAGACGCCCATCACCGCCAGCCACTGTTCCTGAGTCACCTCATATTTGCCCAGGTAAAAATCGTAGTTAATGGTCACGGTATGTACCGGCCCTTCAGCACTATCTCGGGAGCGCTCGGTTTCCGGCGAACCCATCTGGAATGAACCCGCCGGGATGCGCACCAGCTCCAGTGGCACATCGCCAGGAAGGAGGATGGTCTCGGTCGGCCCCTCGCCTTCAACCGGCAATTCACCTTCTCCCTCCGCAGATTCTCCTTCGCCTTCGGGAAACTCTCCTTCACTCGGCGCTTCCCCTTCTTCCACTGCGGGACCGGGCGCCCAGCACAACGGCGGATCTTCACCGGCGTCATAATGATACTGTTCCCCGTTCTGCCACAGGTAGGCGGCCCGTATCGCGTAGGTCATCGGATTGGCGCCCTGCTGCCACCCGGAAAGGTAGGTTATCGTCTCGCTCATCTCCAGCTGCCAGTCTTCGTTCCCATCCGCAGGATGATACGAAGGCATTGCTTCGCCCTCAATCCCGTTCTTTGCAAGTGAATCCAATAGGTCGAACTTCATAAAGAACGCCGGATGTGAAAATGACGAAGCCGCAAGTGTTATATTCACAAATACAGCGACCGCTAATATCATTCTGGACACCATGGTCAACCTCCATTTGGATGCATCCTGGACCGTGAACTCTATGCCTTCAGATTTCCTGATCCCGACAGTTTTTTTCAATGCTATTTCGGAATCCAGATTGGCACTTTTTGAAGTTATATTTGCATAGGACCGCAAGAAAGGGACAGACAACGAAATAGCCGATAACAGTAAGGGGCCTTGATTCTTCGTCAGTCGTGGCTATTTCGTCATCAGTCCCTTTTTGCTCCGTATTTTTGTTTGTTTACGAGTGCCATACGCATTTCCGATGAGGTCAGGAAGTCTGACCTTCGTGAGTATAGTTCAACTCTTTTCTTATGTCAAAAACAGTACAAGACCACCAGCATCCAGAATAAAGGCGTCCCGCACCTCTTCATTCTTCATCCTTCAGCCTTCATACTTCATACTTCAAACTTCCCCTTTTCCCCCCGAAGTCGTTGGAATCTGGGTTCCGGTCTTTTTCGCGTGGAAACGTCCCGTGCTTCGATACATGTCTTTGGCCGCGAAAAAACCGGAATGACGATGACTGAAAACACTTTGTGAATAAAACGAATGGGAGATGACTTATCTGATTGGCAGAGGAAGACGACGGAGCGGCGGAGCCGATAGCGTATCGTAGATTTGGACACAGACCGGGCAGGACCATGAGTCCCTTTATTTTGCTCACGGCCTGCTTTGCTGCAGGTTAAAACCGTGCCTATATACCCCATAGAAAAGGAGCCCCCTGTTATTCCGTGAAGAACTTCTCCTTTTCATGGCATTGCTTTATCTCCGCTTCCGAAAGGGCGCGGGTGTGGGCCTGGAGATTCCGCATATATCCCTTGAAAAAATCACCGGGGCCTCGTCCTATTTGCAGCGGCACGTCCGAGGAAACATCGAAGGAAGAGTCGCCGGGCAATACGCCGGCGGCCACTTGCGCGCCATCAACATACAGTATCAGGGTACGGCCTTGACGTACCGCCGCAAGGTGCCGCCATCCGGGAGACAGGGCATGGTCCCACGTCACACAGCCACCCGCTTGCAGACTCCACACCTTGCCGGACGGCAGGGTGCCGCAAAATAACTTCCCCTGGTACAAGGCCATGGACCAGGCGCGGCGGTATTTGCCGCCCGCGGCGTCCAAGGGTGCTCCGATGGCGGTCCAGGTGTTGTCCTGATCATAACGGTACACACGGCTCGAGGGCAGGGTGCCGACATACAGTTTGCCGTTGTAGACCATCATGCCCATGGTTTCCAGTTCATCGGCCGGTCTGCCGCAGACGGTCCATGCGCCCGAGTCTTCCATCCGGTATACATGCGCCTCCGGCCAGGTGGACAGATGGAGCCTGCCGCCGTACACGGCAAAGCTGTAGTCCTGGCTGATGGGCGGATCCAGCGAGCCGCCCACATAGGCCCATTCGGCGTCGTTGTACCGGAAAGGACCGCCGGGGCCGTCGTAGGAAACCATATACAAATCGCCGTTGAAGGCGGCGGGATTCAACACGCGCCGACCCGGGTTGCCGCAATAGGTCCAGGTGCCGCCGCCGTCATACCGGTACAGGCCGAATCCCGGATGTTTCAGCGTGGTCGCGTATAACGCCCCCTTATACACGCCCAGCCCGCCCATGGTGCCGGCTTCCCCCGTTTCCGGGTTGGAGAGCGCTCCGCAACAGGTCCACTCCGAGCCGCCCACGTAGCGATACACCTTGCCGCCCGGCGTGGTGTTCGGAGACGCCTCCAGCGCCGACCCGGTGGTGTCGTACCAGCCGGTGCCCGCGTAGAGGCCGCCGTCATGCGCGGCAAGGGCCATCACCGCGTTGCTCCGGTCCGGGCTGCCGCAATCGGTCCAGCCCGCGCCGCCGTCGTACCGGTACACGTGTCCGGCCTCGGTTTGCCCCGGCTCGCAGGTGGCCGCGTACAGCGCCCCGTCATGCACGGCAAACCCGAACACAAACACCGCGTTGCCCGGACGGCCGCAGTCGGTCCATGCCGGTTCCGTGCCGTCATCCAGCCCGAAATGAAGGGTGCGGTAATTGGGCTGGGAATTGGAGACGCCCATATACGTGGCCAGGCCGAGGGTAAAACCCTTGCGCGAAGCCCCATCGAAATTGCTCAGCAAATCGCCGAGGCCGTCATCCAAAGCAGCCTCCGTGTGAATCCACAGTAACACGGTAAAATCATCCGCGCCGAAGGGGATACGGCCCGGCACTTCAAAATAGGCGTCCCGACCGTTGAACCGCGCCGGCGGTCCGTCCGGACCAAGCGGGCTGAATACCACATTATGGTTTACGGCATCGCCCCAATGGCCGGAGTAGTCCTTGCTGTCGCTGACAAGCGGCCAATACCCCGCGGGCATGACTTCTGCCGAAGCCGCAAGACCTATGAAAATACCCATGCAGACAGCCATTGTATAAATGACATATTTCATGGCGTTGATTCCTTTACCGTTTATAGTAACAGACCCGGCGGGAGTAAACCATTTTCACCAAGATGCCAATCGCTTCAGGGAACCCTGCCATAAAACAGGTGCCGCTGCGGATGTCATTCAGGATTGCCTGTAACTTCCCTGCCATGCGCCTGAGGACCCGGAATTTTGGTTATCTGCAGGGCGAGTCAGCCCGCCCATGTGCAAGAATATGGTGGCGAAGTTCTCTGGCGGCGGCGCGGATGTCGGGGGCGGCGGTGACGGCGGTGACGACGGCAACGATTTGCGCGCCCTGCTCCAGGACGCGGTCCACGTTATCCGGCTTGATGCCGCCCATGCAGGTGAAGGGAATGCGGAGATGGGGCCGGATTTCGGCAATCAGTTCAGGCCCCACGGGCGCGGCGGTGGCGGTTTTGGTTTGGGTGGGAAAAATGGGGCCGATGTTGATGTAATCGGCATGCCGCTCCTGGGCGGACAGGGCCTGTTCAAGGCTGTGGGTGGACGCGCCCAGGAGAAGTTCCGGGGCGATGCGCCGCGCGGCTTCGAGGGGCAGGTCGGACCGGCCGAGGTGCACGCCGTCCGCATCCGCCGCCAGGGCGATGTCGACGCGGTCGTCCAGAATAAACAAGGCGCCCGTACGCAGCGTGGCTTCGCGCCAACTCCGGGCCAGGGCCAGCAGATCGCGGTCGGGAAGTTCCTTCT
>MTKZ01009041.1_pt1 | contig 16215 bp, 10 predicted proteins | sample 1042781 | NCBI WGS metagenome assembly MTKZ01 (sample SAMN06212207, study PRJNA360539) | anaerobic digester metagenome | biome: Wastewater treatment plant; material: sludge; isolation source: anaerobic digester fed with sludge from wastewater treatment plant | place: Denmark: WWTP Viborg ...
AACATCTCCCGTCGTTCTTTTTTAGGCACTTCCATGGCCGCAGCGGGGGCGGCGACCATTGGATTTCCAGCGATTGTTCATGGTCAGAATCTGAACGATAAGCTGAATATTGCAGTTATTGGTTGCGGTGGACGCGGTGCGGGCAACCTGGGTGGTGTTCAGGGAGAGAATATCACGGTGCTGTGCGATGTCAATGAAAAGAACCTGAATCACATCGCCCAGCATTTTTCCAAAGCGCGTGCGGAACGGGATTTCCGCAAGGTATACGATCATCCGGAAGAGTTCGACGCGGTTGTCGTCAGCACCTGCGAGCACACCCATGCCTTCGCAACGCTCCCCGCCCTGCAACTCGGCAAACATGTCTATTGTGAAAAACCGTTGACGCATGGTATCTGGGAAGCGCGCATCGTCCGGGAAGCGGCGGCAAAAGCCGGGGTAGCCACGCAGATGGGCACACAGATTCATGCTGACGACAATTACCGTCGCGTGGTGGAATTGATAAAGACGGGCGCCATCGGCAAGGTCAGCGAAGTGCACGTCTGGGTATCGCGTGCCTGGGGTCGGCAATCGGAAGAAGAAGCCAAAGCGGCGAAAGACATCGTGTTCGTGCAGGAACGGCCCGCGGAAGAACATCCTGTACCGCCGGAGCTGGACTGGGATCTTTGGATAGGTCCCGCGCCGATGCGTCCTTTCAACGAAGTCTATTTCCCGGGGCCGAAATGGTACCGGTGGTGGGATTTCGGCAGCGGTACCATGTCCGATCTTGGCAGCCACTACATAGACCTTCCTTTCTGGGCGCTGGACTTGGACTACCCGCTTACTATCGAAGCGCAAGGACCCACGCCCCATCCGGAACTCGCCCCGGCCTCCATGCAGGTAACCTACGAGTACGGCCCACGCGGTGAGCGTGGCCCGATTAAACTGACCTGGTATCAGGGTAATAACAAGCCCCAAATCTACAAAGACGCTGGTATTCCGGCTTGGGACGACGGGATATTGTTTATTGGCGACAAAGGCATGCTGCTCTCCAATTACGGTAAGAATGTGCTGTTGCCCGAAGAACAGTACAAGGATTTCCAGGCACCGGAACCCTTCATTCCGAAATCGCTGGGCCACCACGCCGAGTGGCTTCATGCCTGTAAGACCGGTGAGCCGACCACCTGCCCCTTTGCTTATTCGGGCCTGCTCACCGAGGCCAACCACCTGGGCAACGTGGCCTACCGGTTGGGCAAAAAACTCGAATGGGACCATGAAAACCTGCGGTGCCCGAACGCGCCGGAAGCTGACGCCATCATTCATCGGGAATACCGCGCGCCGTGGAAGTTGGTGTAGCGCCAACCCTCTTGTATTCTGACATGAATTCTTTCGGGTGAGTGAAACAACGGCAGATTCCGCATCGTTTCACTCACCCTTTCGGCATGTTGTAGTTTAGTCCCATTTGAGAGTAAGTGTAAGTGCCTGTTATCTGCATCGCAGGAATGTAATTACAGCAGGGAAAAGCGATCCCCTATGGACACGAATAAAAAAGACGCACTGAAAGCGTCACTGAAACGTGATAGAGAAGAAAAGGAGAAGACCTACCGGGAGCAGGCGCTCAGAATGTTCCCCCATGTCTGCCAGCGTTGCGGCCGCGAATTTTCGGGCAAGCGCCTGCGCGAACTGACCGTACATCACAAGGATGGCAACCATTTCAACAATCCGCCTGATGGCAGCAATTGGGCCCTGCTATGTTTATATTGTCATGACGATGAACACGGGGCCTATGAACACGGTGCCCTTCGTCCTGAAACCACAAAGGATATCTACACGCCTCCTTCGCTGGGTTTTAATGCCTTTGAAGGTCTGCGAGACCTCATAACTTCCGATGAAGATACGCCGGGGGACGGGTGACGCTCCATTTCAGCCGATTTCAACTTTAGAAAAAATTGTTTTTTGGGTGTTTGTTTAAAGGACCCAAGGGACATAAAGACACAGTCGCCGGCACAAGGCACGTTTTAGGACTATGCCCAAGTCTTTCCACTCGTTCAGGCTGTCTTCATTCGGCGTGGGTTGAGCTTTCAACGATTATCTGATGAACAACTATATCAGCGCACTATTTACCATGTTGCGCAAAATCGGTATCTGCCACTGCCTATCGTAAGAGGGCATACTTTTTCATTTCTTGCATGTACCTGTATTCCGGGAGTTGATTCTAAAGGCAGGTTGGATTCTGTCACCACCGCGGTGTCGGGTACGGGCAGCAGTATCGTTGCATTCGTATTTCCAGGAATACTAACGTTCATAGAAAACGCCCCCGTTTCACTTTTCCAGTCAACAGCGATTCGGCCCCGGGGACTGTCAAAATATCCGGAAGCTTCCTGCAGTCCCTCCGGTGGTTCAGGCCCGATAAGCACGTTTTCAAAGCCAACGGCTTCATCAGGCTGCCTTATGCCCAGCAGATAGGCCTGAAACCATTCCTGCGCATGCCCGAACATGCAGTGGTTGAGGGAGGAACCCGGCTTGTCCCACCGTTCAGAAAGCGTCTGCAGGCCGAATTCATGAAGCATCCAGCCATAACCCGGGCAGTCATAACGGTTGATAATGCGATACACAATATCCGAGCGGCCGGCCCGGGCCAACGCCATAATCATATATCGAAAACAGACCTCGCCCGTGCTTGGCTTATACGCATCGTTTTCTAACGCAGCCACCAGATTACAGAGCACCTGATCCCGATCCTTTTCGGGGAGCAAATCAAAATACAAGGCAATCGCAAGGGCGGACTGACTTCCCTTGGCCACAGTCTTCCGTTCGCCATCGTAATAGGCATCCATAAAATCTTCGCGTACTTGACGGGACAATGCCGCAAAAGTTTCCGCCTCATCACCCTGTCCTGTCATGGCTGCCACCTTGGCGAGGATTCGTGCGTTGTCAAAAAGCATGGCAGTCGCTGTCAGTTCGCCTGGCGTCAGTTGTGCATAACCGGTATGCCCTTTTTCCGGAGTCCAGTCGTACCAATCGCCCAAGCCCGCTTTCGCCAGGCCCTGAATATTGCGGGTACAAGCCAGATACCGGGTATACCTTGCCATGGTGTCATATTGCCGCGCCAGTATTTCCGTGTCTCCATACCACCGGTACAGCAGCCAGGGCAGCTGTACGGCGGAGCTTCCCCACTCCGGCGACTCGAAAAAACCGTCCTGGAAGCGGGTATATTCCGGTGCGATATCGGGTACCAGCCCGTTCTCCAGTTGAGATTCCGTGGTGTCACGACAAATCTTCCGGTAGAGGCCCTGCGCGTCAAAATGATACAGGATGGAGGGACCCATCAAATGAGCCACTTCCAGCCATCCCAGTTTCTCGCGATGGGGACAATCCGTCAGCACGCTTTGTAGATTGCTGCGAACAGAGCGGGTAATCATGGCATGAATGTCGTTGAGCAGCGGATTGGCGCAGGAAAAGGAGCCGACTTCAGGAGAATCGCTAGTTACAAACTCCGACGCCAGGTTTATAAGAACGGGCCGTGAATCCTCGGTATCGTCGGGAATATCCGCACCCTCTACGGTAATATACTGAAATCCGAAATAGGTGAAGAAAGGCCTGTACGTTTCCTCACCCCTCCCGTGCAAGGTGTAGGTATACCAATGGCCTTCCCAGGGCATGCCGGGCCGTTCGCCGACACGCATTGTGACCTGGGCGCCCGCTTTTCCTTTCACGGTAAGCACGGGCCGTGCGGACAGGTTATAGCCCATATCCGCTTCGTATCGCCCCGGCGCAATGCGCTGTATGGACACAGGTTCCAGAGTGTCCATGATTTTTATGGGCGGCGCCTGTTGCGCACGCAAAACGCCACCCGGACCATCCGTTATGCGTGCGGAACACCAGGAACTGGCGTCAAATTCCGGAGTACACCAGCCGGGCAGTTCAAGGCGCGCATCATAGTCTTCCCCGCCGTAGGCGCAACTGAACGCGATGGGGCTTTTGTGGGTGCTCCAACTCTCATCACTGGCAACGGTCTGTTCCGTGCCGTCTTCATAGACGATGTGCAGTTGCGCAATCATTTTGGGCTCGCCGTAAGAACCGGTAAACTTGGTATATCTTCCCCCGACGACATTATACAGTCCGTTGCCCAGCATGACACCGAAAACGTTGCCTCCCGGGTGCAACATGCTGGTTACGTCAAAAGGCACATACAGGCAGGTATCCTTATAATCGGTCCAGCCCGGGTCCAACACATGGTCGCCGACCTTTTGGCCATTGAGGAAAAGTTCACAATGACCCAATCCACAAATATTCATCAGAGCGTAGCGGATTGATGTATTGGCAACCGCAAACTCCTTTCGGAACAAGGGTATTTCCTGGTGTATTGTAGAAACTGTTTTCCAGGGGTCCATGTCATAAGGCCCAAGTTCCTGAACCTTTGGCAGGCTCACCGTTTCGCTCCCATCTTTTAAACGCTCCCCACACCATGAACCATCGGTAACCACGGTATCCTTGCCGCCATCGTCATAGTGCAGATCAAGTTGCAGAAGTACACCTGCCGGGTTGGGAACTTCCCAGTCATTTACCACCCGGAGTTCCAACTGGTTGTCGCCCGGCCGGAAGTGCTCCATAACCGCCGCCATGACTGGTTCGCGCCATCCTGACACGCGCGGGCATTGTTTTTTATTAATAAACAAATCACAGTGGTTATCCGCAGCGACATACAGGGATGCGGAGACAAGGGAAGCATCGCTCCGGACGGTAACGCGTTTCAGAAAGCGGGCGGCGCCCATAGCCGCCTTGAAGGCATCTTCCCCGGCCACCCAAATCCACTTTGGGTTTTGCAGTATGGACTTGGGGAGCGCTCCTGCAATCCAATCCGCATCCCATGAATCCGCATTCAATTCGCCCATGGTCCAGGATGCCGGCGCTGCCCATTCCGAGACGTGCCCTTCTTCATCCCAGATACGCACCGTCCAGAAAAAACGTTCCACCGACGCAGGCGGGTGGCCTTCATAGAGTACACGCTGGCCGTCCCCGTCAATTTTTCCCGGGTCCCATGCATCCGCCCGGCCGGGAACCAGCAGACCTGGAGTGCTCGCGACCAGGACCTGATATGCGGATTGAAAAAGCCTGCGGCGGGACGCGTCAAAAGTCCAGGATAATATTGGTTGTTTCGATTCTACCCCCAGCGGGTTTTCACAGCCGTCGCAGCGCAATTGCCGGGGCCGGGGTATAACGGTCTCCTCAGCAGTGCTGTTGACGCAGGCCAGTAAGGCCAGTGCAGTACTATAAAGCAGGGCTATTTTTATGAAATGCATAGCGGTACTCCTGATTTTATTATGTTGCCGCCCCGACGGGCGGGTGAGGAACGCTTCATTGTACACGGTCCCTTCCCCACATAAAAAAAGCCACGGCATGGGCAAGGGACGCGGGAGCTGCCCCTAACCAAGAAAGTGCGGCACTCGTATGTCGTTCCTACTTGAGCGTGCGTGCTGTGCATTGTCCACGATGAGCACGCTGAAGCGCGAACAACATGCGGTAGTTATTTTTGTTAATGGTGGTATTTCGGAAAATACCACCTTGTATGGGATGCGTATTCTATGGCACCCTACTGGTGAACGGAGAACACCAGCAATAAATACGTACCAGCGTCACTGCTGTCCAAATAAAGACAGGGTTAAAATATATCCCCGCTCAAACTAAGGCGTTTTTAACGTTAATTTTACATGTTCAGGCTGAGGGTACCTTTTTTTGGGGGGTGACGGTTCTGTCCAAGTCAGGATAACGCAGCGGCATTTAATGCCGGGCTTCAGTAGGCGTACCTTCCTGGGTGCGCCATAAGGGGCGATTCCTGTACTTGTAGAATTATCGCGCACCCGGGAAGGTACGCCTATATGAGCGCATAAGAATTATTCAGGCAGCTATGAACAAGGAGAGGAATGAGTGCGTTTCTTTTGTGCGATGAAAAACAAAACCAAAAAAATGCAACCCTAATCTGGACAAGATTATGCCAGCATTAAAGTTGTTTATGTTCAAACACCACTGAGAACGGAGATACTTCTATGAAAGTGCCCGCCTTACACATCCTGTGCATTCTTGTTGTTTTCACGGGCCTTTCAGCAGTCTCAGCCGAAACTGTTGAGAATCCTGCGTCCGTATTCTCTTCCACACTATACATCTCGCCCAACGACTTCGAAGGGTCGGACAGTGAACGGATCAACCGGGCCATTGCTGCGGGTGCCGCTACGGGGAAACAGGTTGTGATCCCGCAACACAACCGAGCGAAAGACGGAACGCGAACCCTATGGCTCCTGGATACGGCCATTCTTGTTCAAAGCGGAACCTCACTGGTCCTGGTGAACTGCCATATCAAGTTGTCTGACCGTTGTCGGGATAATTTCATACGAAGCGCGAACTGTGGTCTTGGCATCACAGATATCCAGCCCCTGACAGATATTCATATTACCGGCGCGGGGAACGTTCTTCTTGAAGGGGCGGACCATCCGCGCGCCACCGGCGATAGTGCCAAGATGCTGGGCGAACGGACCTATGGAACGGACGCCGGGGTATCGGGCGAAAGCCAGACTGGCGACTGGCGTAACATTGGCATTCTTTTAGCCTATGTCGAACGCTTTTCCATAGAAAATCTGCGGATTAAAGATTCCCATGGCTGGGCCGTATCCCTGGAACGTTGCGCCTATGGCATTGTCCGTGATATTGATTTCGCTTCAACCGGCAACAGGGTCATTGATGGCGTTACGAAAACAATTCTCAACCAGGATGGACTGGATTTGCGACAGGGTTGCCATGACATCACCATCGACAGTATTTCCGGGTATACAGGAGATGACTTGGTGGCTTTGACCAATATCCTGGGACTGGGACGCACGGCCGGCACAACTGAATCCACCATGGTCAGCGCCGCAAGCAATCGAGGTGACGGACAGGACGATATCCGCTATATCACGCTTCGTAATATCCGTGGTTACTGTGCGGGGGGCCATCATATTGTTCGCTTTTTAAATGCAGGCGGACTGAAAATACACGATGTCCTTTTGGATGGTCTTGTGGATACCTCAGGCAACGCGAAAAGATGCCGTGCCGCCCTGAAAATCGGTGACAGCAACCCCAAATGGGGCGGTGTAACACCCTTGGGGGATACCTGTCGGATTATCGTCAACAACGTAATGAGCCGTTCTGAGCACACCGTCCTGATTGCGGGTTCCCTTGCTGACTCCTTATTGACAAACATTGTCAAATATGATGCGCCGGGGGAACCCATTACTTATGAGTCAGGTGTAGAGAATGTACGCAGGGTTGAAGTCCGTAATATAAATACGTTCTGATATATATAAGCATGCCGGTGTTACCCCGGGTAGTATAGTCTATACGGTTCCGAAGACTGTGCGTCGCCTGCGCCGTGCTACGGTTGTAAAGGCGCCTGAACCGGGCAGGTATCCTTGAGATAGCTGCGTATTGCCTCCGCGATAGAGCCGCCAAACTGGCGGGCGCTTTCCGGGGTTACCGGTGCTCCGCCGACATTGGCATAGGGAATCTCCATCGATGCCGCCATGCGCATTCCAGGAATGGTTTCCGCCCACTGTGCGAAATTGCACCCCTGTTTATAATTGGCATCCGTGTTCCAACTCGTACCATGGGCGAGATTGTCCGTCGGCCGGTACGGCAGCGGGCTGTCATTGGCTTTTTGAACACTAGCGCCAAAGGCCTGCTGGTTGTCCCACATGGCCTTATTTGGACTCCCGACAAGGTAAATTAGTTCATTACGCTCCCCGCGTATATAGGGACAATGCAAATCGAGGGCAACGCACGGTGGGTGGGACAGGTTTTCGACATACTGTCGAAGCGCGGCCGTCTCCGGATAGATACTTTCTCCCGCATAGTCGCGGTTATGGTCCCTTGGGCGGCGGTTTTTGCCCTGGTCCCCTTTTTCTACGCCGTCTTTATCCATGAATGGAATTGCCACTACCTGCACATGTTCCCGGAACCAGTTTCCGGTATCCCCCTCCGCAAGCACACGGTCCAATAGCCCCTCCAACACGAAACTTGCCATAGTCTCACAGGCATGATGCCGGGCCGTTATCAGTACCCGGTACCGGGGCGGGTCAGAAGAAGAACCTGCGCACAGAAGTTCAACATCTCTTTTTCCCGTGCTTATGCAGAGCCTTTTAACGGCAAGACAGGGAGAGTGTTTCCATCTTTCCAGAAAGACATGAAGGTCCGATGTTACATAAGGAATGGTAAATGCAAAATGTACGGCAGGACATTTGGGAAAAGTATAGGTAAAGGTGGAACCCTTGCACGGTTCCACCCCCAGCCAGGACCAGTTTCTGCCGTTATCGGTACTGACGACGGGACCGCGCACCCCCAGGGGATTGGGATTACCTAAATCGAAGGTTAATGTACGCCCGGGGGAAATATCACGAACCCGAAAATTCCAATAAAACCACCATCCCGATGTATCACGCAGGTCGGGTTTTAGGTACACATTGTCCCCTTCCACACGTTCCAAAACGATATTACCGCCGGGAAAGGCCGCATCCAGGGAAAGCGTGGTTTCCCCTGCGGAACAAGTCGCGGTGAACGGGAGCAAAATGAGGAGGAAAAGTCTTCCCCATGCCGGGAAAAAGTAGGACGGTTTTCCGTAACGGGGAGCGAAACAAATGAAGAGCGCCTGGGTAGGAGACATGATTCTGCCTGTACAACCTCCTCTCTTATTCAGCAACCACAGGGTTGCATAAAATACCGATACCTTCAATCTCTACCTCGCATACGTCTCCAGGTTTGAGGAACTGTGGCGGTTTGCGTGCCATACCCACGCCGCTCGGAGTGCCCGTATACAGGATGGTTCCCGGAAGCAGCGTAATGGAATGGCTGAGATAGCTGACCAGGCAGGCGACATCAAAAACCATGTCCGCTGTGGATTGATCTTGTACGGTTTCACCATTGAGACGCATGCGGACGCGAAGATTATCCGGGGATAGGCCCGTGACAACAACAGGTCCCAGTGGTGCGAAAGTGTCAAAACTTTTTGCGCGCGCCCATTGACCGTCACCGGCCTGGCAATCCCGGGCAGACACGTCATGCCCGCACGTGTACCCGAAAACATAATCGAGGGCTTGTTCGATGGACACATTCTTTGCCTCTTTACCGATTACAGCCACCAATTCGGCTTCGTAATCGACCGAGGAGGGGGCGGCGGCGGGCAGCACTATGGGCAACCCATGCCCAATCAACGACGTGGTCGCCTTGAGAAAAAGCAACGGCGCTTTAGGCAATGCATCACAGGTCTCTTCCGCATGAGCCCGGTAGTTCCGGCCGATGGCGAGGATATTGGGAGGGTCCACGGGCGGAAGATAACGGGTTATCGTTTTTACAGGCACGGTTTCCCCGGTAATTTCCACAGGGTCGAAGAGGCTGCCTTTTATAACAGCTACACTGTCTGTATCCTGCAAAAGGCCATAGACCCCCGTTGGATGTTCGTTGGTAACAAACCGTATAAGTTTCACAAAGATATCCTTTCGTTATCCGGCAGAAGGCTTTCATCGCAACGCAGGACATTATTTTTAGAGCGGCCTAGTTATTTTGCGGCGTCACGCGCGTTACCAGGTCCATGGTTGTTTGGGCTGCCCAGGTAATGGCATCAAAATTGCCATTGGTAATGAGCCCCCGGCCAAACATCCAGGTGCCGCCGCAGGCCAATATAGTTTTCATGAGGAGATAAGGCTCTAATGTTTCAAGGTTCACTCCGCCTGTCGGCACAAATTTCATGCCTGGGAACGGCCCATTCAGGGCGGCAATGGCCTTTGCGCCTCCAAGAATGGATGCGGGAAAGAATTTGACCGCTTCCAACCCTAACTTAATAGCGGTCTGCACTTCCGTAGGGGTGGCCACGCCGGGCAGTATGGGAATACCGGCATTCTGACTTATGCGGACCAGGTCTGGATCCAAACCGGGACTTACCAGGTAGCGCGCCCCTGCGGCAAGGGCTTGTTCCGCCTGTTTTGGCGTTAGAACAGTACCAGCGCCCACCAATACGCCCGGCCGTTCAGAAGTTGCCAGGCGTATCGCTTCCATACCCCCTGCGGCCCTCAAGGTAATTTCCAGGACCGGCATCCCTCCCGCTATCAGCGCGTCACACAAAGGCAATACTGTTTCGGGCCGGTCAAACCCGACCGCTGCTGGCAGTATTCTATACCTGCCTAGGGCTTCCAGTGTCTTATGCATCGTATGGCTCCCTTCTAAGAAATATTCCTGTGCTTCAACACTACGGCTTCATGGAAATATCTATTTCATACTATTCCATACTCTTTGTAGGCTTCGAATAGGGCCTCGATATTTTCAAGAGGAGTGTCGGCCTGAATATTATGTGCGGTACAAAATATATACGCGCCCCCGCCAGCGAGTTTCTGAACGCGATCCCTGACCTCATTTCTAACCTCATCCACTGTTCCATAGGGCAATGTACTTTGGATGGAGATGCCGCCGTGAAAAACTAGAGCCCGGCCAAATTCTTTTTTTATCATGTCGAAATCCATTCCCCGTGCTTCCGGTTGCAACGGATTGAGAATATCCAGGCCACACTCAATAAACTCCGGAATCAGGGAAATGATGCTACCGCACGTGTGATGGGCCACCTTGCAACCGTATTTATGGCCTATATCGATGTAACGTTTAAAGCCGTCGCGCAGCATTTTACACCATATTTCTCCTGGCATAAAGGTATTGTGCTGTGTTCCGAAATCATCCCCTGTGAATAAAATATCGATATTGCCTTCCCCGGCTTCCAGTGTGCGTGTCAGATATTCGCAATAAAAGTCCGCGATATGGCGGAATAGGGCCTGTGCCACGGCTTCGTTCATGTATAGGTCCAAGAGTATCTGTTCCATGCCCCTCAGGTACATGGCAGGTTTAAGTTGCGCGCACCGATTCAAGCGGTCGCCCATGAAAACCACCACCTTGCCTTCCTGTCGCGCCTGTTGCGCCTGTTCGCGGACGGGTTGATAGTCGAACCACTCAGCCATGGGCCACTTGGGATAGTGCTCGATTTCAGCCACGGAGGACGCCATCTCCAAGGGAGAAAAGGCCACTTCACTGTACGTGCCAGCCTGCCCCCCGGCGCCATAAAAGACACGGCGACGGGGCACGCCGAAATGGTCTTCCCTCGTTCCGTCATCCCGTAAACCCAGTTCAGGACCAATATAGACCGGCCCGTCTATGTAGCGGAAATCTACTTCGAAATGACGGAGCAGTTCCTCTTTTGAAGAGAATCCATAGTGCTTCAACAGTCGCACGGTAACTTCCGAGGAAGCCCAGTAGTCTATTGGGACACGGTCGGGTTCCTGGTGTGACAACGACGTTCCGACGCGTGTTCTGGAGTCCATTCCTGATCTTCCTTTCCAAGTATGGGTAACGGTTACATTTGTTGTTTAGTCCACTGCATGGGAATTTTCGTAAATATCCTTTGGAACCGGCGGCCGTTCAAGTCCCGCGCCGTTTGTGCGGGAACCCGCATAACGCATAGGACCTATAGGACTTATAGGACCTATACAACACGCACGACAACTTCATCCGGTCTTCTGTGCCAAGGCAATAGCAGCAAAGCATGTTAAGGTCCGTCACTCTCAGTTGGCTGCAGCGTGTCGAGCAACGCCTGAAAATCCGGATTGTTTTCCAGAATGGTTTTTGCCGCGCCACAGATACGGTCAACCTCCTTTCTGGGCAGGCGGAAATTGGTGGGAATTTGAGAGAGTTGTTCCCGCTCTTCCCGGCAGGGCAGTTGATCGAAAGACACCTCGATAAAATGGTAATCCGAATCGTTGGTTTCAAGCGCGGGAACATGTATGGTGACGCCCTGCGCGGTCGCCTGCTTCTCCACCTCTTTCCTTATTTCACGGAGGTTGTTGTGATAGGCAATCTGCTGGCGCATATACCCGATTTGGGCTTGAGAGAAGTTGCCCAGCGGCGTGGTTCCCGCTGCCAGAAGCGTGTTCACAAGCCCTGGCAATCCCGCCTTCAGGTCCCAACTTTCTTCTGTACTGCCCGCCGCATTAACTGTAATAATGATAATTTTATCGGGTGTTTTATCGGGGGCGGCCATGGCTATCTTGTCGTCCGAGAAACGGCCGTCCATTCCCATGATTATGGGCAGCAGGCCGAGATTGTCCGATACACCGCCATCCACCACATGGATATAGGGGTGCCCTTTGTCGAGGTAATACGTCGGATCGTCAGGGATAATGCTGGCGGGTCTGGATTGCTCCAGGGTCACCCACTCCGGCGGTATAAACGTTTCCGGCTTGGGATGGTTAATGAGGGTCGTGGGCGCCAGGAGCCCCGGAAAGGCTGCGGAAGCCGCCACAGCATTTCCTATGGGATAGGCGCTCAAGTCTGAATAGAACAGATCAAACAGTCCCTGGGTAAACCCGATGCGGCTGCCCCGGCTCATATCGGTTGTATTGATGATGATATAGGGACGGCTGTTCTTTTCCAGAAGGTCCCCATACGTTTTGTGATCAAAAAAGCGCTGGTTAAAATTGTCGGCCATCAAATCCGTTCGCCCGTAAAAAGGAGACAGCAAACGGAAAAAATTTCCGGGCGATAACAGGCTTCGGACCAGGCCTCCCTGGATGTCCCGGTACAAAACCCGCTCCTGAAACTCCTGAAATATACGGTCGCCGAAGAGACCATAATAGGCGGCGGTAAGGCTCCCGCCGGAGACCGAAGAAATCACATCGGTTTCGTCAAGTAGGGAGCGCGTCTGTCCGTCTAAAAATATTGTCGTATCACGCAGCACGCAGAGAACACCGTAGGACAAGGCGGCCGCCCGGGTGCCGCCGCCACTGAAAGTAAGTATCAGCAGCAGGCTGTCGGAATCGCTCTCTCCCGGTGCAATGTTACGATATCGGTAGCCGTAGTCCGGGTCATAGGACTCCAGCGGAACGTTACGGACGGGCATCGTTCTGCAACCGGTCACGGCCAGACAGGCCAGTAGAATTAGACAACCTATCTTGAACATTGCATCGAATCTCGATAGTAAAAAAAAGATACCCCTTGTCACTGAATACGAAACCGCACTACCTATCATAAAAGGACTTGTCGTGCCCATGCAATCCTTCTCTCATTTGCTATTCCTGCAAACCTGTGGAGGATTTCGGATGTCTCTCCCCGCCCATCAATTTGTTGAAATACACAGGAACCGGGGCCTCAAACGCTACGCGTTCTCCGCTGAAGGGATGATCAAAGGCGAGTAAACAGGCATGCAGCGCCAGACGCCCGGAAGATTTATCCTGCCTCCCGTATTTCTTGTCTCCAACGACAGGGTGCCCGGTCTCTGCCAGATGCACACGTATCTGGTGCTTTCTGCCGGTGATAAGGGTGATTTCCAGTAAAGAATTGGTTTTCGTCTCTTTTAAAACACGGTATCCGGTATGTGCCAGTTTTCCCTTTTGTCTGTCGGGAACCGAGAACACCACGTGGGAGGCATTTTCCGCGAGATAGGAGGTGATGGTTCCCATAGCGTCCTTCATTTTTCCATGAACAACAGCAAGGTATTTCTTTTCCGCCTCTTTCCACTGGCGCTGTAGCGTCATTTTTGCTTCATTCGTTTTGGCAAAGACAAGCAGTCCGGAAACTTCCCGGTCCAGGCGATGCACGATAAATACGCGTTGCCGCGACTTCGCATTTCCCTTGCGGACGTAATCCATCAATCGGGAATAGGCCGTACGTTCCCTTTCCTTTTCCGTGCCCATGGTAAGCAGGCCGGGCGCCTTGTTCACCACCAGGATATCTTTATCCTCGTAGAGAATAATAAGCCCGCCGGGCTGGTGACGCCCGCGCATAGGTGTTTTACCCGGCATTTCGCATACCCTTGATCGCTTTAGTTGTATGTTATCCCGCAAAATTATAGCCGAATGGCGTAACACTGGGATTTAAAATAACATGTACGTTTCCGTCATTGCGAGCGAAGCGAAGCAATCTCATGTTCCAAAGTTTAAGCAACAATTCAGATTGCCTCGCTTCGCTCGCAATGACGAGGAGAAGCATTTAAAGGTTAATATGAACATTGCCTCCATTCGGCTAAAATGTTATGTTTTCCCAAACGTACCATTTATCCGGCTCCGCTTGTATTGGGGAAATCATACCACAGACAGGCTGCATTGAGTCGTAGCACACCTGCCGCCTCACTCCGCCTGCAGCAGAAGTGCGTTCCCCTTCTCTGGTGCTATTGTGAATCTGAAGGCATGTCCTGGTCCAAATGCTCTTCCCATAGATACTGCTTTGTTTCTCTGACAATGATGCCGCTGAGGGCGAGCAGCGCGAACAGGTTGGGAAGCGCCATCAGGGCGTTGGCGATATCGGCAAAATTCCAGACGATATTCAGTTTTACGACCGAACCCACCATGATCCCAAGAACCCAGAGCACCCGGTACGGCACTATCGCACGGGTACCCAGCATGTATTCGACCGCCTTTTCGCCGTAATAGGACCAGCCCAGGATGGTGGAAAACACAAAGGTGAGCAGGCCGATGGTCAGTATGGTGGGGCCGACCCAGCCGAGGTCCTGAAAGGCCATGTGGGTCAGTTTTCCGGCATCATGAGCCGTCATCCACTTGCCGGAATTCACTATCACCAGTCCTGTAAGCAAACAAATAATAACGGTATCCCAAAAGGTGCCGGTGGCGGAAACCAGCGCCTGGCGCACCGGATTGCGTGTTTGAGCGGCGGCAGCGACAATGGGCGCGCTGCCCAGGCCGGATTCGTTGGAAAATAGTCCCCGGGCGACGCCGTAACGCATGGCGGCCATTACACCCGCCCCGACAAATCCACCCGCGGCCGCCTGACCCGTAAACGCGCTCTTTATGATAAGGACCACCGTTTCAGGCAATGTGCCGGCATGCATAGCAAGCAGGGTCAGGCATCCCAGGATGTAAAATACGGCCATGAAGGGCACCAGCTTGGTGCAGGTGTTTCCAATGGACTTGATGCCGCCCAGGAGCACCAGGGCGGTAAGGACGCTCATAATCGCGCCCGCAACCCAGGGACTTGCCCCCACAGTTGCCGCACCCGCTCCCAGTTGTTGTTCCAATGTTTCCTTAATCAGCGAAGTTACCGCATTCGCCTGTACCATGTTGCCAATACCAAAAGCCGCAATGGCCGTAAAGAAGGCAAACAGAAAGCCCAGCCAGGGCATTTTGAGTCCCCGCGCGATCACGTACATAGGCCCCCCGGCCATCTGGCCACGCTCATTCACCACCCGATATTTTACCGAGAGCACCGCCTCGCCATATTTCGTGGCGATGCCAAAGACGCCGGTAAGCCACATCCATAACACGGCGCCGGGGCCACCCAGGCTGACGGCTGTCGCCACGCCGACGATATTTCCGGTTCCGATGGTAGCCGCGAGCGCCACGGTAAGGGCGCTGAAATGACTGACATCGCCTTCCCCTTCCGCGCTACGGCTGAAGGATAGCCGGATGGCCTTCGGCAGGTATCGCTGGATAAAGCGAAGCCGTATCGTAAGAAACACATGGGTGCCCAGCAACAGGATAAGCAACGGAGGGCCCCACACCCAACCACTGATTTGCGCAAGTATACGGTCTACACTGTCCAGCATTACGTTTTCCCTTCCTGAAAGCAAGTGCTGCCTGTACAAGTATCCGTGCAACACACAAGACCTTAAAATTCGGGTATTCGGCAAGTCTACGGCTTTTTGTTTACAAGGCCGCGAGTGCTTCGAGTATTTCGAGGCGAACGGTGTCCGCTTCTGTTCTGGGCCTGTCAGTGCGCCATACTATGGAACCCGCGCCTGTTTCCAGTACGCGTGAGGCGGCGTCGGCCAGTAATTCCCGGGCATGATCGAGCGCGGGGCCGGTGACGCCTTTGGCTTCTGCAGTAACGATGGCGGCCCGCAGCATCACGAGATATTCAAAGTCCTCTATACCCTCGCGGATGGCCTCCATTTCCTTGGCTGCGATGATGGACGTCTCATCAATAAAAAGGGGCGTATAGGCGTTCCGGGTGCCGAGGTATTCATTCCAGCAGGGATAGCTTCCATTATCGCCAAAGGCCCAGAAATAAGACGCACCCGCATTCCATTTCCAGCACAGCCAGGGCTGCAGGCGGTAATAGGCATAGGGATCAAGCAGGCGCGCGGGTCCGCTGCAGGAATAGAATTCCAGGCGGATGCCCTCCTGTTGCCGTGCCCCAAAATAGGCCTGGTAGGACTCCCCCTTG
>MTKZ01015352.1_pt2 | contig 16197 bp, 12 predicted proteins | sample 1042781 | NCBI WGS metagenome assembly MTKZ01 (sample SAMN06212207, study PRJNA360539) | anaerobic digester metagenome | biome: Wastewater treatment plant; material: sludge; isolation source: anaerobic digester fed with sludge from wastewater treatment plant | place: Denmark: WWTP Viborg ...
GCACGGCATCCTCGCCCGGTGGCCGGCCGGGCCAGACGGTCGCGCCAGCAACAGCCGTCTGGACTGGCCCGCGCAACAGATCGACGAGTGTGGCCGTTACCGTCGCAATTGCGAGATGGTCGATCATCATCGTCTCCTGCTCGTCGACCATCGTCCGGTGTCGACGCTCACCACGATGATATCCGGCCTGCCCTGCTGGCAATACGTGGATAGCCAGGCCTGCGAGAAGCCGGGCGCGCTGTTCAGCTGACCAGCGCGGTAACCCCGTTGCCGACCAAGTGCGCGCCGAACACCAGCAGAAGGATCGCCATCACAACGGCGTTGTTCCTGACGAGCCAGTCGTGCCACGTCGCCAGCACGGCGCTGGACCGATCCGGCGAGGCCAGACGCCAGGTGACCGGCACGATCACCGTTATGCTGCCGAGGATGATGAAGATGGCGAGCGCGACAAGCTCGACGGCGGTCGACGCGCCGGCCTGGGCGATCGAAACGCTGGCGCCGATGGTGAACACCACGATCTTCGGGTTCACACCAGAGAGCGCAGCGCCCATTCCGGCCGCCCGGATTGGTGAGGCGCTGCTGATCCCGGCCATCCATCCAGGCAGCGCTTTCTCCTCCGTCTTCGATCTGTAACTGCGCCACTGCTTCACCGCGAGGAGCAGGAGCAATGCACCAAGGGCCAGTTGGAGCAGCGCGCCGATTGTCGATGGACCGCTGGCCTTGCGGCCGACCCCGATCGAGTCGGATAGCGCCAGCGCCAGACCGCCGATGACGATCATTCCGACGAGCCAACCAATGAGGAACGTCGGGCCGGCCGTCTTTGCCCGTGGGGAGAGCAATATCAGAATAACGGCGATGATCTGGATTGGGCTGACTGCGACGGCCACTGCCATCGGCAACATGCTGGCAATTGCTGCTCCCACGACAGGCCCCCGCCTTCCCACGCCCGGCCGGCGATTCGCGAAGGCACGCACCCGCTTGCAGCGAGACGCCATCGTCGCCACGTGGCCTGGCTCATCGACCGTCCAGAGTGTGATGGTTCAGGGTTACTTCGATCGTGAATGATACATCGCACAGCGCCGGCTGGAAGTCGCAACTACCCGGCGTATTCTGCCTCTGGCTATCTCGCCTGCTGTGCCGCGCAAGATGCCTCTCACTCCGGCGATACTACCGCCCATTCCACCGGCGCGGATTCATTGATTGCAGTCGGAGACAACATGGGGATTCTGAAGAGCTCGAACCTCGCGATCCGTTTCCTGCTGGAGCTGTGCGTGCTGGCGCTGGTCGGGTATTGGGGCTACCGGGCAGGGAACAGCCAGACCACGCGAATCGGCCTGGCTATGCTGACGACCATAGTGGTCGCGGCGATCTGGACGCTGTTCGGGGCGCCGAAGGCGGCGTTCGCGCTGTCCGGGCCGGCCCATCTGCTGGTGGAGATCGCCGTCTTCGGCAGCGGAGTGGCGGCGCTACTGGCAACCGGTCACCCTGGTGCAGCAATCGCATTGACTGCCATCATCATTGTCAATCGCGCGCTCATGCATGTCTGGAGACAATGATCTGTCGCAGAAGCGGGAGACGACACGCTGAATGCGCTCATCTCCCACTCTCAATGGGTTGTCAACGTCAAAGTGGCGAACCGGCTATGACGGAAACTGACCCGTTCCTTCGTCATCCTGAGTGGGCTGTCAACGTCAGACTGTCCGATCGGCAGCCACCTGTTTGTCTTGTCATCCTGAACCGCAGTGAAGGATCTCCCCCCGCGCGATACAGTCCAACGCATGAGAGATCTTTCGCGTGCGCGCTCAAGATGACAAAGAAACGGGGGTGGCTGTCGCGCCAACGTATATGCCATTTTGACGTTGACAGCCCATTCAATCTCCTCAGCCCTCGCCAAGCCCGAACGCCTCGGCGATCAGCTCGTAGGAGCGGACGCGGGCGGCGTGGGAGTGGACGCTGGTGGTGATCATCACTTCGTCGGCGCCGGTCTCCTCAGCCAGGGCGAGGATCTTCGCCTTCACTGTCGCGGGCGAGCCGATCGTGAAGCGATCGCGGTTCGCCTTGATGCGCTCGCGCTCCTCCGCCGTCGGCTGCCACGCGGCGACATCCTCCGGACTGGGCAGCGGCCCGCGCTCGTTGCGCTGAATGCGCAGGAACGACAGGTCCATCGAAACGGCCAGCTCGTCCGCCTCCTCGTCCGTCTCCGCGCAGAGGACGGAAGTCCCCAGGATCGCGTATGGGGCCTTGAACCGTTCCGAGGGCTGGAAGTTCGCCCGGTAGGTTCGCATTACTTCGGCGGCATCGCGGTTGTTGATGTGATGGGCAAAGGCGAAGCCAACGCCGATCACGGCGGCATAGTGGCCACTGTATCCGCTGGAGCCGAGCAGGTAGATCGGCGGCAGGGCAATATCGGCCGGCATCGCGATGATCGATCGAAACGGATGATTCTCGGGGAATGCGCCGGTGTCAAAGGCCAGGAGCTCGGCAAGCTGGGCAGGGAAGTCATCGGACACCACCGCCTCGCGCGAGCGGCGCAGCGCCAGCGCCGTCATCTGGTCAGTGCCGGGCGCGCGGCCGATTCCGAGATCCACCCGGCCGGGGAAGAGCCCCTCCAGCACTCGGAACCACTCGGCCACCTTCAGCGGCGAGTGGTTCGGCAGCATAACGCCGCCGGAGCCGATGCGGATGCGCGAGGTCTCGCGGCCGATCTGGCCGATCATGATCTCCGGCGCGGATGAAGCGACACTCGGCAGGTTGTGATGTTCTGCGAGCCAGACGCGGTGGTAGCCCAGCCGCTCGGCATGACGGGCGAGGTCGATTGTGTTCGCCAACGCCTGAGCGCCAGTCACGCCAGATGGCACCGGCGTCAGGTCGAGGACAGACAACGACAGGTTCACGTACTCTACTCCCTCACTCAGCCGGGATGGAAACCGGTGCGTGCTCCGGCACCAATAGCGCACCGTCGCCGCACTGGACGACCAGCGTGTCGCCGTCTCGCTGCAGCACCGAACCTGCCGAGGCAGTTGGGTCGCCAGCGGTGACGCGTGTGCGCAGGATGCGCAACGCCTGGCCATCGACGATACCGATCGCGCCGGGATTGCCTCCCCGACCGAGCGCCATCCAGGCGCGGCACTGGTTGTGGACCTCGCTGGCCGGCCGGCCCCAGTCGATCAGGCGGTACTCCTCGTCGAAATCACTGGCGTAGAACGCCTGCGATTCATCTTGCGGCGCCCCGGGATCGCCGACCGCGACCTTCGACAACGCTCCTGCCATCAGACCCGGCAGCTGCTGAAACAGTGTCGGGAGCAGCTCATCGAAGTATCCATCGCCGGTCGGCACGCGAAGCTGGCCCAGGATCGGCCCGGTGTCGAGCCCGGATTCGAGCCAGTGGACGGTAAACCCAACCTCCGGATCGCCCAGTCGATACGCCCAGCCGAAGCTGTTCGGGCCGCGCCGCTCCGGCAGCAGGCCGCCGTGCAGGTTGATCGCCCCCAGCCGGGGCAGCGCGATCACGTCGGCGGGGATGACCCACGGGAACGACGCGGAGACGATCAGATCCGGCCGCAGTGGCGCGAGCATCGCCGCCCAATGCGCCGGACGATTCGAGACGAGCACGTCCGTCCCGCGTGGCGCGGCCGCGACGATGTCCAGATGCGTGCCCCGCCCGCGCCCCCTCGGCCCCGGCGAGGTGACGATGCCGACCAGCTTGTGGCCCATTGCCTCCAGCAGCTGCCGGGCCATGATGACCGCCTCGCCGGCGAAGTCGGTAAACAGCACGACGCGCCAGGGCGGAGGGATGGCGGGCGAGGAATGAGGGACGAGGGGTAGATCGTTCACCATCATCGTCTCCTGCATCGAGCCAACCGCCAAGTGGTCATCGTAGCACCAACTCGCTCCCCCACGCTCCTCGCCGCTACCAGCGCGCCGTCTCGTCGACAGTAAGGGTGAAGACGTCCGGCCGGGCATAGTGACCGACGGGATCGAAGTCGAAGCGCGAGGCCGCCAGGTCGTCGTGGTCGAGGTCGGCGTAGAGGATGCCCTCACCGTCGTAGAGTGGGCCGGCCAGGTAATCGCCGAGTGGCGAGATGATCGCGCTGCCGCCGCGGCAGAGCACCTCCGGCTGCTGTTCGAGGTCGCTCAGCGCCTCCGGTCCCAGGTCGGTCGGGTACATGCTCTTCGTCGTGTACTGGTTGCAGGCCAGCACGAAGCAGCGCCCCTCCAGCGCGACGTGACGCATCGTCGCCTGCCAGCGCTCACGAGCGTCAGCGGTTGGCGCGAGGTAGAGCTCAATGCCCTTCTGGTAGAGCGCGGCCCGCGCCAGCGGCATGTAGTTCTCCCAGCAGATCAGCCCGCCGAGCCGCCCGATCTCGGTCTCCAGCACCGGCATGGTGCTGCCGTCCCCCTCGCCCCAGATCAGCCGCTCGGACGCCGTCGGCTTCAGCTTGCGGTGCTTGCCGAGAATCGCGCCGTCCGGTCCGAAGTAGAGCAGCGTGCAGTAGAGCGTCCCGCCGGCCGGCTCGCGCTCGATCACGCCGATCGCCAGCCAGACGCCCGCCTCGCGGACTGCCTGCCCCAGCCGATCGGTTGCCGGAGATGGGATCACGACGGCGTTGTTGAGATAGCGGGCGTAGATCCTGCGCCCCTCATCGCTGCGGTTGCCGACGATGGAGCCGAAGCTGAGGCCGCGGGGATAAGCCGGCACGAGCGCCTCGGGAAAGACGACCAGCCGCGCGCCGCCGGCCGCCGCCTCGGCGATCAGTCCGACTGCCTTCTCGACCGTCGCCTCGCGGTCGAACATCACCGACGCTGCCTGGACTACGGCGACGCGCACCTTACGGGCTGATGCGGTCATTTCCATGCTCCAATCGCTACCTGCCCCATCATGCGTTGATGGGGCAGGATACAGCGAATCAGCGCCGGCCGTGTCAGCGAGGCCTAGTGGTGATGCGTCTTCGCGTATTCGTCGGCCTCGGCCTTCGTGCGGTGAACCGTGCCGTCCGGGTGTTCCGGCGGGGTGTAAATCGTGTAGACGCGAAGTGGCTCACTGGCCGAGGTATTGGAGATGTTGTGCTCGACCCCGGCCGGGATAACGACGATCGAGCCGTCGCGCAACGGGTGGCGCTCGCCGTCCAGCAACGCCTCGCCCTCGCCTGCCTCGACGCGGAAGAACTGATCGCCGTCGTCGTGCGTCTCTTGCCCGATATCCTCGCCCGGCTGCAGCGTCATCACGACGAGCTGCAGGTGTGGCGCGGTGAACAGCACCTCACGGAAATACGGATTCTCCAGGGTCTTCCGCTCAATATCGATCACATATCCAGCCATCTTTCACCTTCCTGTCTCATCCGACACTGGCATACGACCGCCGGCGACGTCGCGCAGCGTCGGCTCTCAAGAACAGGCTAGGTCAGGAGGCATTACGGGCGCGTTATTAAGTCGGGAGTATTCGTTGCAGGATCGTCACAAGGGCAGTGGCTGCTGGCGCTCCCAGTCTGCCCGATCCAGCGCGTACTCGACATCGTCGCCGGGGAAGGCGGCTGCCGACATCACTGGATCGTAGATGCCGTCCTCGGAAAGCTCCTCGGGACTCATGCGGAATGTCCGGACGTGGGTCATGCCCAGCTTCTCCATCACCCGCCGCGAGCCGACATTGTCCTGGTAGGTCGAAGCAACGACTCGCTGGATGCCCAGTTCCCGAAAGCCTTTGTCGATCAGCGCCTGCGAGCCCTCGGTCGCATACCCCTTGCCCCAAGCAGCGCGGCGCAACCGATAGCCCAGCTCGACCTCGCCGGCCTCGTCAGTCGGCCGGAAGTGAAACCAGCCGAGGAACGCGCCGCTCTCTTTCTCGATCGCGGCCCAGAAGCCGAGGTCGTTGCCGCGCTCGTAGTGACGCAGCCAGGCCGGCATGATGTCGCGCTCGATCGCCTCGCGCGGCGTCGGCTGCCCGCCGCTCAGGTAGCGCATGACCTCGGGGTCGGCGTCGAGCTCAACGAGCAGTTCGACGTCCTCCGGCGTGAATCGGCGCAGGATCAACCGTTCGGTCTCAAGGTAAACGTGCATAGCGAACTACTCCTTCAGGACGAAAGCACGATCACTTGCCAGATTGTAGGAACAACGGATCGCGTCGTCATCGAGAAGTCAATAGCTGGCGCATTCGGTATCGAGCCGGCGGCAAGTCACACTCCAGCCACTGGTTGGCAGACGTGTCGCGCTCCTCTCGCCAGTTCTGGCCGAACGTGCCGGCGGTGCGTGATCTCTTGCCGCCATGAGTCCCGATCTGGCAGGAGAACTGATATACCGGTTGTGGCAGGCGCGACAACAGACGCACTCGCCTGCCAACACTGTAATCCGCGTGGATATTGACAATGCATCAATGGGACATATATTGAGGAGCATACATCACAGCACAGGCTGACGATCATGCGATCGTCGGCCTCTTAGGGAACGGGAGCGTCACATGCCTCATCGTCGCTTCGTCTTCGTCGTAGCCGCCGTTCTCGCACTCTTCGCGCCGGGGGTCGCGTCCGCCCAGGGCGGTATCGGCACGTCCGTCGTACTCCGGGCGACACTGAACGCCTCAAACGAGGGGGCTGCCGGCGGCTTCGGGTTCGCCAAGATCCGGATCGACCTCGTGACCAGCCAGCTCTGCTATCGACTGAGTGTCTCGGCAACCGACGCGGCGACCGCCGCTCACATCCACAAAGGCGCAGCCGGCGCGAGGGGACCCGTCGTCGTGCCGTTCGCCGCGCCGATCGATGGCCTCTCCAACGGCTGCGTGAATATCACCGCGGACCTTGCCGCGGCGATCTCCACCAGCCCCGGCGACTATTACGTCAATGTCCACACCAGCGAGTCCCCCAACGGCGCGGTTCGGGGGCAGCTCGACTGGCTCGGCGGCCAACCTGACTTCCGCTTCCCGTCCGCGACGGCCGAGACGGCCGCCGATGGGCTGAACTTTCCCCGCGGGCTGGCCTTCGGGTCTGACGGCGCGGTTTATGTGACAGACTCCGGCCCGGCAATCGAGCCCAGTAGTGACTCCTGCGTGACACTCCCCGGTCCGGACGGTCAACCGAGCGAGACCTGCTTCGGCCAGACTGGCTCGATCGTCGAGATCAAGGATGGCGAGCAGACCACCATCGCGACTGGCCTGCCCGCTTCGATCAGCGATCTCGTCGTTACCGATAGCGGCGACATGTATGTCGTTAACGGCATGGGCGGCGACCCGACTCTGGTCCGCACGACCGCTGGCGATCTCGCCGCCGGTTATGGCTGGGTCGTGAAGGTCAATAGCGACGGTCATGGCTGGTCACCGGTCGCCGATATCTCAGGCTACGAGGCCGTGGCGAACCCGGATGGCGGCGACATCGACACCAATCCGTTTGGACTCGCGCTGGACGGCGATGGATTCCTCGTTGCCGACGCTGGCGGCAACTCACTGGTCCACGCGACGATGGACGGAGTCGTCTCAACTGTGGCGGTCTTCCCATCGCAGATGGTCGATGCCCCGCCGTTTCTCGGCATGCCCCCCGGCAGCCAGATGCCGATGCAGTCGGTGCCGACCAGTGTCACACAGGGACCCGACGGCGCATGGTATGTCAGTGAGCTGACTGGCTTTCCGTTCGAGGTAGGCGCCGCCCGTATCTGGCGTCTCAATGACACAAACGGCGATGGTGACGCGCTCGATAACGGCGAAATGACCGTCTACGCCGATGGCTTCACCGCCGCACTCGACCTCGCCTTCGACCCGGACGGCCGGCTCTACGTGCTTGAGATGGCCCGAAACGGGCTGATGGCAATCGAGGAAGATCCGACCAACCTGGCAGCCGCCGCCGGAGCGCTGATCCGTATCAACGACGACGGCTCGCGGACCGAGGTTGCCACCGGCGTGCTCGTCATGCCGATCGGCCTCGCGATCAACACCGACGGCGTCATCTACGCCACCAACCTCAGCCTCGTGCCGAACATGGGCGAGGTGCTGCGGATCGTGTTGCTCCAATAAGGTCATCATTCAACGACCAGCCCACGTAACAATGCCCTCGCCAGCAAGGCGAGGGCATTGTTACGCGCCGCGCTGGCCGATACGGACGAACGGGGAACGTCACGCGCCCTGGCTCATGCGGCACGGTTCCTGCTTTATCGCAGGACGAGGGGATGATATGTGCTGGGCGCTCCGTCAACCGATCTCATGTTCTGAATCGCCGAACGCGACACGAACGACGCGCAACGTCGTGGCGAGCGAGGGGCGACCCATCGGCCGGCCAGATATCCGGCCGGCCACAGTACCGCATCCTTCATCTTCAACGAAACCTCACCAACACCACCAACGGGCGCCACTCGGCTTCGGCGAGCTGCGCCCCTTTCCGGGCGCGCTGGGTGGAGATGATGCTCGCTGGCGCACACAGTGACAGAGGAAGGGCGCAGCTATCGCTCGACAGATAACGATGGTTGAAACGATGAGGAATATAGAGAGAAAGGGCGGTCAATTGTGGTGGACCTGAGCACGGAGTTCGATGACATTCTGGAGGCGCCTGCGCGTGAGATCTCCGACGAGCAGATCGCGAGGTTCGAAGGGTACGTGGCCGAGATGTTTGCGACCTTCGGAATGGACCTGAACACTGCATCGACCAAGGACACACCGCGTCGTTTCGTGCGGGCGCTCTACGACATCACGTCCGGCTACGACGGCGACCCGAAGTTGATCAAGGTGTTTGACACTGAATGCCGCGGCGGACCGGATTGCCGGCTCAGCCAGGTTGTCGAGGGGCCGATCCGCTTCTACAGCCTGTGCGAACACCATGCGCTGCCGTTCTTCGGGCATGCCTATATCGGCTACATCGCGCACGAGAACATCATCGGGCTCTCGAAGCTGACGCGCCTCGTGCGGGTCGTCGCCAGGCGGTTCACGGTTCAGGAGCGTATCGGCCAGGAAATCGTCGACGCGCTGGAGCATCTCCTGAAGCCTCACGGCGCGGCCGTTTACATCGAAGCGCATCACCTCTGCATGGAGATGCGGGGCGTCCGTGAGACGTCTCCGCTCACGCGCACGACCTACTGGCGCGGAGAGTACGATAGCAACCCTTCGCTGCGCGCCGAGTTCTTCACTGCGTGTGGGTTGCAGCGATGACGACGCTCGCGCCGTTCGAGAGCCTCTTCCAGGCGACGATCGGGGAGCCGACGCCACTACCACCCGAGATCGACTCGATCTATGGCCCGCTCACGCTCCCCCCGCCGGCCGGCCGGCCTCTGGTCGTCAGCAACTTCGTGACGACGCTCGACGGGGTCGTGTCGCTCAGAGTGCCGGGACATGAGGGCGGCAACGCGATCAGCGGAAACAACCGGCACGACCGGCTGCTGGTTGCGACGCTCTGCGCCCTCGCCGACGCGATCGTCATCGGCAGCGGCACGCTGGGATCGTCGGAGGGACATATCTGGACAGGGGCAGCGCAGAACCCCGACTTTGCCGACGCGTTCGTAACACTGCGCCGATCCCTCGGGAAGACGAGTCCGCCGCTGAACGTCGTCGTCACCGGCCACGGCGACATCGACTCCGGCGAGCGGATGTTCCAGACTGGCGAGGTCCCGGCTATGGTCATTACATCGACACAAGGCGCCGCAAGGCTACGCCGGGCAGGGATGCCAGACGTGGTCGAGATCGCGATTGCCGGCGACGATCCGGACATCGATCCGCGGGTCGCTCTCAACCTGATCGCGGCGAGCCGTCCGATGAACCTCATTCTGCTCGAGGCCGGCCCGCGCCTGACGACCGCATTCCTCGCCGCGCGGCTGGTCGACGAGCTGTTCCTGACGCTCTCGCCACAGTTGGCTGGTCGCGACGACGGATCCAGACGACTGAGTCTGACGATGGGGCATCTGTTCGCGCCAAACGACGCGCTCTGGGGCAACCTCGTCGACATCCGGCGGGCAGGGAGCCATCTCTTCCTGCGCTACTCTCTACCGCGCGAGTAGAGGATACGAGGGATGGCGGAGGCCGCCGCGGATCGTGCTCGCGTTCATCGCGGCGAGCGTGCGGCTTGCCCGTCCTGATGATCTCGGCCAGAATGGGGCTGGATTGGCGGAACATCGAGTCCACAAAGGAGGGATCGCTTGAGCAGCGAGGCAAAGATTGATTCCAGACTGTACGGGTCGATGGAATATCGGAACGTCGGTTCGCATCGTGGCGGCCGGGTTGTCGCCGTCGGCGGGAACCCGCAGGATCGTAATGTCTACTACTTCGGGTCGACTGGCGGCGGCGTCTGGAAAACAGTCGATGGTGGGTTGAGCTGGCGCAACGTGTCGGACGGCTACTTCCAGTACGCCTCAGTTGGCGCGTTGGCGGTGGCGCACAGCGACCCGAACGTCGTGTATGTCGGGATGGGCGAGACGAGCATCCGCGGCAACGTGTCGCGCGGCGACGGGGTCTACAAATCCACCGACGCCGGCCGCACCTGGCAGCACATGGGGCTGGCCGAGACGCGCAACATCGGCGAAATCCAGATCCACCCGACCAACCCGGACATCGTCTACGTCGCGGCGCTGGGCCACGTCTGGGGGCCGAACGAAGAGCGCGGTGTCTTCCGCTCGACTGACGGTGGCGCGACCTGGAAGAAGATCCTCTACAAGAGCGCGAAGGCCGGCGCGGTCGATATCTCGATGGACCCGACCAACCCGCGCATCATCTACGCAGCAATCTGGGAGGCCGGCCGCGGTCCGCACTTCCTCTCCAGCGGCGGCGACGACTCCGGCATCTGGCGTTCATTCGACGGCGGCGACACCTGGGAGGACATCTCCCGCAGGCCGGGACTGCCGAAGGAGGGAGTCCTCGGCAAGGTCGGTATTGCCGCGTCGGCCGCGCAGGCCGGCCGTGTCTACGCGATCGTCGAGCACGAGCAGGGAGCGCTCTACCGCTCCGACGACCACGGCACGACCTGGACAAAGGGCAGCGACGACCGCAACCTGCGCACGCGCGCCTGGTACTACCACCACATCTACGCCGACCCGCAGGACGCAGACACCGTTTACGTGCTGAATGTAGGCTTCTGGAAGTCGATCGACGCTGGCAAGTCGTTCGGCGAGATCCCCGTCCAGCACGGTGACACGCACGCGCTCTGGATCGATCCGGCCGACAACCAGCGCGTCATCATGGGGGACGACGGCGGCGCAGAGGTGAGCACCACCGGCGGGGCCGGCTGGACGACGATCTTCAACCAGCCGACTGCCGAGTTCTATCACGTCGTTGCCGACAACCGAGTCCCCTATCGCATCTATGGCGCGCAACAGGACAACACGACGATGAGCGTGCCGAGCCGATCGGTTAGCGGGTTCATTACCACGTCCGAGTGGTACATCGTCGGCGGCGGCGAATCCGGCTATATCGCGATCAAGCCGGACGACGACGACATCGTCTTCGCCGGCTCCTACGGCGGCCTGCTGACCCGCTTCGACGCGAAGTCGCGGCTGGCTCGCGCCGTCTCGGTCTGGCCGGAGATGACGCTCGGCTCGCCGACCTCGGAGATGCACTTCAGGTTCAACTGGACCTCGCCGACCGTCTTCTCGCCGCACGACCCGAACGTGCTCTACACCGGCGGCAACCATGTCTTCCGCAGCACCAACGAAGGCCAGAGCTGGGAGACGATCAGCGACGATCTGACGCGTGGCGACCCGGAGACGATGGTCGCCTCGGGCGGGCCGATCACCAAGGACAACACCGGCGCCGAGACCTACGCGACGGTCTTTGCCATCGCCGAATCGCCAGTCGAGCGGGGCGTCATCTGGACTGGCTCGGACGACGGGCTGATCTACCTGAGTCGCGACAACGGCAAGTCCTGGCAGAACGTCACGCCGGGGCCGAACCTGCTGCCGGAGTGGTCGCTGATCTCGATCGTCGAGCCGTCGCCACACGACGGCGCCACCTGCTACGTCGCCGCGACGCGCTACAAGTCGGACGACGAGACCCCGTACCTGTTCAAGACCAGCGACTACGGCGCGACATGGACGCGCATTACCGACGGCATCCCGGCGCGGGATTACACCCGCGTCATCCGCGAGGACCCCGAGGTGCGAGGGCTGCTCTACAGCGGCACCGAGCGCGGCCTCTATGTCTCGTTCGACGACGGCGCGCACTGGCAGCCGTTGCAGCTGAACCTGCCGGTAACGCCAGTCCACGATCTGATCATCAAGGACAACGACCTCGTCGTCGCGACCCACGGGCGCAGCTTCTGGATCCTCGACGACATCACTCCGCTACATCAACTGGCCCGCGGAGATGTCGGGCAGAACGGCGCGATCCTCTACAAGACACAGCCGACCCGGCGCTGGGCGTCGGCGCCAGGCTTCGGCGGCGGCCCGGTGCAGGGCCGCAACTACTCGATGGCCGGCGGGCTCACCTCCAGCTTCGAGCGGATCACGACCGAGGAGGGCAAGCCGAAGGATATCTGGCTCGACGCTGGCGACAATCCGCCAGATGGCGTCGTCGTCCAGTACTACCTGCCAGCGAAGCCGAAGGGTGACATCACCCTGACGATCAAGGACGCCGGGGGCAGTGTCCTGCGTTCGTTCTCCAGCGCCGAGATCAAGGATGAGGACTATAAGGATAAGCCGGGCCTGACCCGTCCGCCGGTCGTGCCGGCCAAGGAGGGTGGCAATCGCTTCGTCTGGAACCTGCGGCTGGAGATCGCCACCGAAGTGCCGGACGACACTGGCTCGATGGGCTTCGCCCGCGGACTGAACGGCCCGATCGTGCCGCCCGGCAACTACACCGTCGAGCTACAGGTCGGCGGCAAGACGCTCATCCAGCCGCTGGAGATCCTGCCCGATCCGAACACCGGCTCGACGCAGGCCGAGTACGAGGCGGGCTACGAGCTGGCGAAGGAGGTTCACGCCAAGCTCGCCGAGCTCCATACGGGGGTCAACAAGCTGCGGCTCGTCCGCAAGCAGATCGACGCCTGGGCCGAGCGACTAGGCAACGACGACGTGACGAAGGCCGGCGAAGACCTCAAGGCGAAGCTACGCGAGGTGGAAGACGGGCTGATTCAGTGGCGGGCAAAGGCCGGCCAGGACACGCTCAACTTCCCGGTCATGCTGAACGCGAAGCTGGCGGCGCTGACCAACTCGATCAACGCCTCCGACGGCAAGCCGACCGCCCAGAGCCGCGACCTCTACGCTGACCTGGCCAGGCGCACCGACGCGCTGCTGGCGCAGCTCGACGAGACGCTGAAGCGGGACATCCCGAGCTTCAACAAGAAGGTCCGGGAGGCCCAGACCGACGCGATCTCGGTCTGACACATACCGCTCGACAAGCGGCCGCGCAGGAGGCGTTTCCCCCTGCGTGGCCGTTTCTCTTCGTCAACCCGGCTCGTGCCGATGAACGCCCGGCGCCCGGTCCAGTCTTCGATCGAACGACACGATGTCCAGGTTGTCTCGCGAGAGCGATCGCGCGGCGAGCAGCGCGTCGGCGAAGCCGAGGTTGTGCTGCAGATAACGCGCAGCGTCTAGACAACCTCCGCCAGGATGACATCAACAATGACCGCTTGATAGCCCATTGACGACGCCAGCACGACAGGCGTACGCTGCATGCATCGGCAGCGTCGTCCCGCGAAAGATCGGTTCCACACATGGCCATGTCAGGAACTGGCGCCGCGCCACTCGAGTTCACGACTCCGCTGACCTCACTCATCGGGCGGGAGCGCGAGGCGCGGGCAGCGCGCAACCTGCTCCTCGATCCGGCTGTCCACCTGCTGACCCTGACCGGTCCCGGCGGCGTCGGTAAGACGCGTCTGGCGCTGGAGGTGCTCAGCGAAGCCGAGGCGGCGACGGGTGCGCGGTCGCTGGTTGTGTCGCTAGCGGCGGTCCGCGACCACAAGCTGGTCGTGCCCGCAGTCGCCCGGGCGCTCGACCTGCGTGACCAGGGAGAGCGGCCATTGCTGGAGCGGGTAATTGCCGTCCTGGGGCTCGGGCCAGCGCTCCTGTTGCTCGACAACATGGAGCAGGTCATTGACGCCGCCCCGGACGTTGTCGAGCTGCTGGCAAGCTGTCCCAAGCTGAGGATTCTCGCCACAAGCCGCATCCCGCTGCGGGTCGCTGGCGAGCAGGAGTTCCCGGTGCAGCCGCTAGACTTCGCGGCGCCGGACTCCCCCCTCGACGACCTCCGAGCCAGCCCGGCGGTCATCCTGTTCACTCAGCGCGCCCAGGCCGTCCGACCGGATTTCCGGCTGACCGCCGACAATGCCGCCACGGTCGCCACGATCTGCGAGCGGCTCGATGGTTTACCACTAGCGATCGAGCTGGCGGCCGCTCGAAGCCGCTTGCTGGCGCCCCGTGCACTGCTGGCCCGGCTCGACCAGCGTCTCACGCTGCTGACCAGCGGCCCGCGCGACGCCCCCGCTCGGCAACGGACGATGCGAGACGCGATCGCCTGGAGCGACAGCCTGCTCTCACCGCCGCTGCGGCGGCTCTTTCGCCAATTGTCGGTCTTCGTCGGCGGCTGGACGCTGGACGCAGCCGAGGCAGTCGTCGACCCTGACCTCGTGGCAGAGCTCGACGGTGGCGTCTTTGGCGGCGTCGCTGCGTTAGTCGAGAACAGCCTCGTCGACGAGAGTGACCAGCCCGACGGCGAGCCGCGCTTTCGCATTCTGGAGACGATCCGCGAGTATGGTCTGGAGCAGTTCGAATCATCCCCAGAGGTAACCACCATTCGTCGTCGGCATGCGGCCTGGTGCCTGCGGCTGGCCGAGGATTGCGAAGCACGCGTCCGTAGCGGAGACGCCGGAACCTGGATCGAGTACGTCGAACGGGAGCATGGCAATATGCGCGGCGCGTTGGGCTGGCTCCTGGAGTCGACCGATCCGGCCGATCGCACCACCGCCGAGATGCTCACCGGCGCGCTCGCGTACTTCTGGTATATGCACAGCCACATCTCCGAAGCTCGAGCATGGTCGGAACGCGTGATCGCGGGCGGCGGATCTGGAGGCTCGTACGCGAAGGTGTTGTGGTCGGCCTCCTATTTCGCCCTGACTCAGCACGATTTCGCGTGGGCTCAGCGGCATGGCGAAGCGGCGTTGTCGATGTTCGAACGCACCGGCGACCTCGGTGGTATCGCCCTCAGTCGATACACCCTCGGCCTGCTGGCCAGCGAGAGTGGTTCCTACGACGAAGCGTCGCACCTGATCGGCAGCTCGATCCCGTCTCTGGAGCAGGCGAACACGCCCGTGTGGATGGCGAACGCGCTCAACAGCCTCGGATTCGTGGCCTATCAGCAGGGTGATCTCGAACGGGCCGAACAGCTTATCGAGAGTTCACTGCTGGTCCTTCGGGATAACATGATTCTCTGGTCGGAGGGGCACTCCTACAGCAACCTCGCCCGCATCGCCCGTGACCGGGGCGACTACCCTCGCGCTGCCATGCTCTACGCGCGAAGCATGACCATCCGCGCGGGGTTCGGCGAGCGCGAAGGTGTTGCCAGCAACCTGCGTGGCCTGGGAATAATCGCGGCCCTCACCGGACGACCCGAACACGCGGCGCGTCTGCTCGGCGCCGCCGATGGGCTGCGCGAGTCGCTCGGAGTGTCGATCCAGCCGCTCGGCATAGCCCGCCACGAGCGGACGATCGCCGCAATACGCGCGCAGCTTACACCTGAGCCGTTCGAGGCTGCCTGGGCAGCGGGCAAGTCGTTGAGGTTTGAGGACAGCGTAGCCGAAGGATCGAGCTTCGCCGCTGAGCTGATGCGCCCCGCCGACGAACCGGAGAATAGTGTCAGCGAGGATCGAGCAGACCACTACGGCCTGTCACCCCGCGAGCTGGACATCCTGCGACTCGTGACGGCCAACCGCTCGACGGCCGAGATCGCCGAAGAGCTGTTCATCAGCCCGCGCACCGTTACGACGCACCTCACCTCAATCTATAACAAGCTCGGATTCAACACCCGTGTGGCCGCCGCGCGCTTCGCCATGGAGCATGATCTCGCCTGAGAAGTCAACGACACGAGCGTGTGGCTTCTCGTCATACGACTCCGTGACTGCGAGGTGCAGATTACGTCGCCGCCTGTCACGAGTACGTAGGTCATACGATGCCTGAGCCGTCGACGAGACGCATGCTGGTTCCATCGACCCGTCAACCTAATCAAGAAGGGATCCAGCCATGATCTTCCGCAGCCCCTTCCCCGACATCGAGATCCCGGAGATCTCGCTACCCTCGTTCGCGCTCCAGCAG